>Ga0194121_10000018_pt1 | contig 271688 bp, 283 predicted proteins | sample TA2MahCa50mmetaG_FD_148609 | JGI IMG/M metagenome (GOLD analysis project Ga0194121, IMG submission 148609) | Freshwater microbial communities from Lake Tanganyika, Tanzania - TA2015020 Mahale Deep Cast 50m | ecosystem: Environmental > Aquatic > Freshwater > Lake | place: Tanzania: Lake... | reverse complement strand
GTGGGGCAGGTAGGGCTCGAACCTACGACGACCGGATTATGAGTCCGGGGCTCTAACCAACTGAGCTACTGCCCCTAATGCATGAGGTGCGTGTCATATCTTACATCTATCCCAACACTAAGTTTTGATTGGGTGTATTCACATGCTCGCGCTGGATAATCAAACTCATGAAAATCAAAAGCATGATTGTTTCGCTGCTGCTTTTATTTGCTTTACCTTTACCAGCAGTCGCAGCCCCAATCTACTCCTTCCCAGTTGCCGGTTGCACCGTTACCTACACCAAATACCACCATGATTATCCAGCGAGTGATATTTTCGCTAAAAAAGGTTGTGCCTTTGTTGCACCAATTGCTGGAGTAGTAGATGAGATGAACGCAGTTGATCGCTGGCGGGGCTGCTGGAATTGGTGAGGCCTTAGTTGTCGGCGGCGCTAAAGAAGGTGCCAAGGTTTCATTTGTTGATATTGATGATGCAAAGGCAAATGCATTGGTTGAGAAGTTAACTAGAGAGGGTTACCAAGTCCAGTACCAAAAAGCAGATGTTTCAAAGTTTGAAACCTTTAAGAGCGGTTATGACAAGTTAGTTGCCTCCTTTGGGCCAGTAACTGTTCCGGTATGTAATGCTGGGCGCAACTCATACGATGATGCAGTTGAGAATGAAGACGGGGAGTGGAATGACTTCTTTGCATTGGATTCAAAGTCTAGTTGGCACTTAGCAAAACTGTGCCTACCAGATATGCGGCAAAAGAAGCATGGCTGAATTGTAGATATCTCATCAATTCACGGCCGCATGTCTCGGCCAAACTTGACATCTCTTAATATTCTGGCATTAAATTCAATTTGGGCATATACCTGTTGACTGCGAAGGTAAGACAACTCATCATTAGCACCTCCATCAACATAATCAAAAACTGCTTTCGGTACTCGTTTTTTAGCTAGCAACCTAATTTCTGGCAGATTGACTGCTTGATTCAATTTCCTGCCCAGCCTGGGAAATTTTGGCAAAGACCAACCTAGTAATGGTTTAATGTTTTCTATCTTGGCAGCTGTCTTTTCATTTTAGATTGTAAGTCTATAGGCGCGTTTGGCCGTTCCCGACCAAAACGACTCCTGTTCAGATATCGAGAGAGACTGTACGAAAGATTCAACTAATTCGATAGTTTGGCTATAGGTGGCAGCTAACAAGCAAACAGGCCAATCTGAACCGAACATCATTCGTTGTGGTGTAAAACTATGCAGTACATGCTCCAGATATGGTTGAAAAGTTTTATTGGTCCAGTTATCCCATTTTGCTTCAGTAAATAGACCAGAAACTTTTACATATACATTTTGAAATTTCGAAATCTCACTTATTTGATCAGCCCAAGGCTGCATAATTCCCTGCGCCATGAAAGGCTTTGAAATATGATCAAGCACAAAAAAATTGTCAGGCGATTGCCTAACCATATCAACGGCAGCAGCCAGCTGAGGAGGCCTAGTTAGAATATCAAAAGTTAGACCCGATTCTGCTATTCGCTTAATATTTTTTAGTACATCATCACGAAGAAACCAATTTGGATCCGATTTATCTTGTGCTAAATCTCGAATTGAAACTAAGTTTTTTCCACCTGGATGAGATTGATACTTTTCCAATTGGGGTCTGATATCTGAACTCTCTAAATCTAGCCAGCCAACCACAGCACATACTTTTGGGTGTTTCAAGGATAAATCTAAGAATTCAGGAGTTTCATCAACTGTTGGTACGGTTTGCACTATGACCGTATAGTCAATCTCTGCTTTTGCTAATTCAGGTTCAAATTCATCCATTAAAATAGTTCGTGCGATGGGTTTTACCGCTTCCCCTTGCATCCAAGTTTGTGGACGGACCTTTAAATCCCAGATGTGATGATGTGAATCAATTCGCATAGTCACAGTATCTTACTCCTTACAATCTCAAACTCCACCTCACATTTGCGCCAAATTTCTGTCGACTTATTCACCCCACCTTCTTCATTCCAAAATAATCTATTCAATATGTGCGATTTCATATTTTCAAATTGCTTTTTATTTATGACCGCGCCATCCAATTTAGCGCCTTTTGAATTTATCGAGGTGTTGAAAAATAAATCGGGTAAGGTGTCGCTCTCTACCGACACTCCTAATTTATCATTCATATCTCGCTGAAAAGCCAAGCGCATAAGGCCTATTTCGAATAACTCTGCTCTAGTTATTTGCTTATTTAATTGAAAACTTAAGATTTTTAGAATGTCAGCTAACTTCAATTCACGGGTTGGTGGAGCTGCATAAATACAGACACCGATGGCATCCAGTGCAGACCATAGTAGCCACAGGTCTGCAATACTTTGCTCTCGTCTTGAATCTAAAGTTCCAAGTGGTAATCCACCCTTTGGAATGCCAAACTCTTCACCATATTCGACATGTCTACTCCAAGCCCAATTTGGATCAAAATCTATGTCATGTTCTATTACATCATATCTTGGACCTGAAGGATTTAACGCCATAGCTAAGAATAGTCCTTGATTGCCCCTTGGATCCCATGGTGGAATTGCCATGCCTTTTATCTGATTGAAACCTGTTTGTAGTTTCTTCCTTTTTACCAGATCTACTGACTCAATAATTGATCCATTTGATTCTAAATTTTCTTGACTTAGCAGGGAGGCTATATATAGGTGTTCAACTCCTATCTGATTGCAGTACGAATTAAATTGAATTAGCTGTTCGGTATTAGCCTCGCCAAATTGAGATAGCAGTGCCGCGATACTTAATTGGTGTTGTCGACCCCCATCAATCGGAGAATCATCAACCAGATAAGACTTAAAACATTGTTGAGGACATCCTGGACAGCTATTCGTTCCCACATCCTTTAAGTAAGGAATAAAGGATTCAGGTTCAAAAATTTCCACGCTTGTAGGAAGGTTTGAGCCAAAGTTGTTTCCTGCCATATAACCCACTAAGGAAGAATTTGCCCAAAGTCCAAAGCCAGGAGGGTCATACTCTGATTTAGTTAGTGGGTTATTGGAAATTTCAGAAAGGTATTGCTTAGTTACATCAGCTATCACAGGGCTTACATCCTTATTACACTTGCCTTTGAATGTTATGTACTTAATGTTCATTCGACCAAATACCGCCCCAAGACCACCTTGGGAAGTCGCAAAACCATAATCGCCAACTACTGACGAAGAGATATTTTCTTTCTCACCTGTATCGCCAATTGCAAGCGTTGATAAAGTGTTGTGACTCAAAACCGATTTTGTGGTTTGCCAGACCGTGGCTCCTTTGAATTTTCTTGCGTCTTGGCAAGTAACACTCAGTGTTTGCTCTAATTCCATCTCTATACCAGTAATTGAAGAGGCTTGATTAATTACTGCCACGGCATCAATATCAAGTGAATAGAGTGAGTTGGCAAGTCGACCTTGTACCTTGGATTCAATTAATCCGCCAGATTGGGGGGATACTGCTGAAATTGTTGCATCTGAAAGTCCAACCCCATATCTTCCTCCCAATATGCCTCTTGATATGACAACAAAATTATTGCCATTTACCAAATCAGTTAAAGCCGATAAGAGTGGCACTGCAATCGGCAGTAAAGGATTACTTAGACTTACCCATATCACATTATGAGTGGAATTACTTAGGTCAATTACTACAACCTTAGCCATGGCACTCCTTTAGAATTATTAAGAGCATATAGGCTAGGGGCTACAAATAGAAGGGCAAGTCATGGCTAAGATTACGGCTTTTAGAACTTTAGATATTAGGTTTCCAACCTCGACGGAAAAACATGGGTCCGATGCCATGAATCCAGATCCAGATTATTCTGCTGCTTACCTAACTCTCGAGACGGATGATCCAAAACTTACTGGACATAGTTTGGTTTTTACTATTGGTAGAGGAAATGATTTGCAGTGCAACTCGATTGCGCAACTAGCCGAGACAGTCATAGGTGAGGAAGTTGGGACTCTTGAAAAGCGAATCGGCCAAATAGGCAGAGATTTAGTTAGAGACTCTCAAATTCGTTGGCTTGGACCTGAAAAAGGTATACCTCATATGGCAGCCGGTGGAGTGATAAATGCGTTATGGGATTTGATTTGCAAGAAAAACAATAAGCCGTTATGGAAACAACTAGCAGATATGAGTCCAGAGGAATTGGTGGAGTTAATTGACTTCAGACACATATCTGATGCCATTACACCAGCTGAAGCGTTGGCAATTCTAAGGAGCGCTCAGGCAAACAAGAAAGTTAATGAGGATTTACTTTTACAAAAAGGTTTACCTGCATATACCACCACTCCGGGTTGGTTGGGATACAGCGATGAAACCATGATCAGGTTAGCAAAAGAGGCGATGGCAGAGGGATTTGAATTAATCAAGATGAAAGTCGGACGTTCGCTTGAAAATGATATTCATCGTTTAGAGCTAATTCGCAAAACCATTGGTAAAGATATAAAGCTAGCTTGTGATGCAAATCAAGTTTGGGATGTAGAAGAGGCAATCCGTTGGATAAAAGCCATTAGTCACGTAGATTTGTTTTGGGTAGAAGAACCTACCTCCCCAGATGACATCTTAGGACATGCAACAATTGCAAAGGCAATTGCTCCAACCAGAGTTGCAACGGGAGAGCATGTTCATAATCGAATTATGTTTAAACAAATGTTGCAAGCGGGATCTATGTCTTTTCTCCAACTAGATGCCACCCGTACTGCTGGAATTAACGAAAATGTGGCCATTATTGTTATGGCAGCTAAGTTTGGTGTACCAGTTTGTCCACATGCCGGGGGAGTAGGGTTGTGTGAAATGGTGGCTCATTTAGCTATGTTTGATTCAGTAGCTGTGACTGGACATCATGATAGAAGAGTGGTTGAGTTTGTTGACCATCTACATGAGCATTTTGTTATCCCAACTCAGATAAGAAACGCTAATTATGTTGCACCACTGGTACCTGGTGCAGGAGCTGAAATTAAGCAGCAATCTTTAATTGATTATGACTACAACACGGGTTCTGTTTGGAAATCTAGGAAATAAAAATAGGCCCAGCAATAGCTGGGCCTATTTGATCTACAGAAGATCAGATTTTGCTATTAGTCGTATAGAACGGCTGCAATATCTGGATCGTCAATATTGGTCTTGTCGTACCACTTGAATCCAGTGTCAATTAATTTAGGCAATGTCTCGCCAGCAATTGCACGCACTGAAGCTTCAATGCACTTTGTTCCAATTCCAATTGGATCTTGAGTAATGGCACCGGCCATGGATCCATCACGGATCGCATCCTTTTGTGCCTTTCCTGAGTCATATCCAATAACGGTGATCTTTCCTACCTTATTGGACTCCTTGACACCATTTAGGACACCAATTGCTGATCCCTCATTAGCACCAAAGAAGCCTTTGATGTCTGGGTTTGAAGCAATGATTGCCTTTGTGATGTCTGTTGACTTAAGTTGATCGCCACCACCATATTGGGTAGTAACGATCTTGATGTTTGGATACTTGCTCTTAATTTGATCAGTGAATCCCTTAACACGGTCAATACCGGTTCGTGATGTTTGATCATGAGCAACAATTGCCACTTTGCCTGAGCCACCAATTAGTTCAGCCATCTTATCTGCAGCAAGTGCAGCGGAAGCGACTGAGTCAGTAGCAGCAGTTGTGACTGGAATGTCACTATCTACACCAGAGTCGAAACCAATTACAGGAATACCTGCAGCTTTAGCTTCTTCTAGTAGTGAATTTGCAGCTTTTGAATCAAGAGCAGCGAAGCAAATTGCAGCTGGCTTCTTGGCAAGTGCTGCCTGAAGTTGCTCAAGTTGCTTATCAACCTGTGACTCATTTTCTGGACCTTCATAGGTCATAGTTACATTGTTAGCCTCAGCAGCATTTGTGGCACCCAGTTGTACTGCTTGCCAGAATTGATGCTGGAAGCCTTTAGAAATGATGGCAACATATGGCTTGTCGCCAGACGCGCTATCACCGCCTGAAGAACAACCAGTCAAAATTAGAGCCATTGCTGAAGCAACAACTCCGACTTTGTGAATTGCTTTCACTTTATTCCTTTCCGTACATAGATGATTCAGATTTACGTACTATCTGAATCTATTTATCTCCAGTTGTTTGTCGAGCCGAGGCCACAGCCTCACGTCTACGACGAACGATATCGAGGTAAACGGCCAAAATGACGATAGCCCCCGTTACTACCGTCTGCCATTCCTGTGGGACTGAAAGAACTCGTAATCCATTTGTCAGAGTAGAGATAACCAGTGCTCCGATTACAGTACCGATTATTTTTCCTTCACCGCCTCGAAGTGAAGTACCACCAATTACAACTGCTGCAATAGCTTCTAATTCATATCCCATACCCAAAGAGGGTTGAGCTGAATTTAGCCGAGCAGAAATTAATACTCCGGCTAAACCTGCAGTTGCTCCTGCAAAAACGTACACCCATATTTTCCACATATTGACATTCACACCAGAGAGACGCGCTGCCTCTTCGTTAGATCCTAGGGCAAATGTGTATCGGCCAAAGGTGGTTTTAGTGAGTAACAAGTGGGCAAGATAAGCAACAAAGAAGAAAATCAGCACTATGTTAGGGATTTCCAGCACAGGAACTATAGTTCCCATAGCAATTTCATTAAATCTTGGGGTGTCATTGAAATAAATTGGCTTTAAACCTGAAGCTACTAAGGCAAGTCCTTTTGCAATATATAAAGTGCCTAAGGTAGCAATAAAGGGTGGAATTTTTAGTCTTGCGATCAAAACTCCATTAAAAGCCCCACCTGAAGTTCCAGTTACTATACCGACAATTATTCCTAACCAGATCGGTAACTCCCAGTTAGTAATAATAATTCCAGTTGCTACCGCCGAAACAGTCATCATAGTTCCCACTGATAGGTCAATGCCACCTGTGATGATCACAAAAGTGGCACCTAAAGCCAATACCCCATTAACCGTAGCTGCTAACAAGATTCCATTAATATTTGGAATTGTTAGAAAATTTTCAGAGGCAAATGAAAAGAAAATAATCATTATCACTAAGGAACCAAAAGCCAATACTCGTTGCAGTGCATCAGATCTAATCTTTAGAGACCTCGAAAATCCCCGGTTTTGCACATCTCCTCCTGACTAGTTTCTCATCGTGGCAAATGCCATGATGCTTTCCTGGTTGGCTTCTTTATTGAGAAGCTCTCCAGTAATTCTTCCTTCACACATTACCAAAATTCTATGGCTCATCCGCAAAATTTCTGGAAGTTCCGAGGAAATCATGATGATCGACTTACCTTGTTCAATTAGATCATTCATTAATTTGTTGATTTCGCTTTTAGCACCAACATCAATTCCTCTAGTGGGCTCATCAAAAATTATTATTCGTGAATCAGTGGTCAGCCACTTACCAATAGCTACCTTTTGCTGATTGCCACCAGATAGATTTCCTACTCGCTGTTTAGTTGTTGGTGTTCTGATGGAGAGATTTTTTACCTGCCGTTCTGCTGCAACTTGAATTTTCTTGTTGACAGTTAATCCAAATTTGGCGAATTTTTTATAGACACCTAGCACCGTATTGGCTTCAATATCTAGGCTCAAAGCTAGTGCTAGTTGTTTGCGATCTTCAGATAGGTATCCAATACCGTGCTTAAGCGCATCTTGCGGTGTGTGAATTTCAACTTTCTGATTGTTGATGAAGATTTCCCCGCTAACTAATCGATCAGCACCAAAGATTGTTCTTAGTACCTCAGTTCTACCCGCGCCGACTAGTCCAGCAAATCCCAAAATTTCACCTTTATACAACTTAAATGAAATATTTTTTACAAATCTACCGTTATTGAGATTTCTAACCTCAAGCACTACCGGTTGTTTTGTGGTCGAGGGTATGTGAGGAGACTCTTGAAAGAGAGTTCTACCTACCATCATTGAAATAATCTTATCTACGGCCGCCTCTTTAGTATCTAGGGTATCTACATACTTTCCATCTCTCATAACAGTTATGCGGTCAGATATCTGCTTCAACTCTTCAAGACGATGAGAGATATAGATAATTCCAACCCCTTTAGCTTTTAAACCTCGAATGACGGTAAACAACTTATTAATTTCATTATTGGTTAACGCAGCGGTTGGCTCATCCATAATCAAAACTTTTGAGTTAAAAGATAAAGCCTTGGTGATCTCTACCATTTGCTGCTGGGCAACAGATAGGCCTTGAACTTTTCGATTTGGATCTAATTCAAGGTGTAACTGCTTGAACAGCTTACTAACTTCAGCAGCTAGTCCACTATCGTTTAAGATAAACTTTAATTTTCGAGGTTCTCTGCCAATAAAAATATTTTGGGCAATTGTTAGATCCGGCATTAAATTCAACTCTTGGTGAATAATGCTGATTCCCAAATCTTGGGCACTCCTTGGGCCATCTAAGTGGAGTGGTTTGCCTTCCAATAAAATCTCACCACTATCGGCAGTGGCAATTCCAGAGAGAATTTTGACTAAAGTAGATTTGCCAGCACCATTTTCCCCAACCAGGGCATGCACCTCTCCTGGGCGCAAATCAAACCGTGCTTTGTCCAAAGCTAGAACGCCGGGATAACGTTTTGAGACACTCTCCATACTTACTAAATTACGAACCAATCCCAATGCTCCTTAAATCTAGTGACGGGCAAGCATGAATTCTTGCCCCTTGCTATCTACCCGGCAAGCCATTTTGGTTAAGAAACAATAACGTTTTTGTGATTACTCAGGCTGGTCTCTACTTTCCCATGATGGTTTGATTGCCGCATGAAAGCGATCTCTATTACCGCTCCAAGCCAATTGGAACTGATTGAACTTGCCGATCCCACCCCAGGTAACTCTGAAGTAGTAGTCGAAGTTGCTGCAGTTGGTATTTGTGGCACCGATTTACATATTTTTGAAGGAGAGTTTGCCCCGAAACTACCGATAATTCCTGGCCATGAGATGAGCGGAGAGGTAGTGGCTATTGGTGCAGGAGTCAAAGGAATCAAAGTTGGAGATTATGTTGCGATCGATCCATCTTTGCATTGCGGAGAGTGTTTTTATTGTCGCCGTGCCCGCGGCAATTTGTGTGAAAATTGGAATGCATTAGGTGTCACATTCCCAGGAGCTGCTGCAGAATTTTTACTATCACCCCAGAAAAATATCCATAAGTTACCAAAGGGAGTTGATTTGAAATCAGCTGCTTTGATCGAGCCACTCTCCTGTGCAGTTAGGGGATTTGATCAACTACCACGAAACCCCGGTTCTCATTATTTAATCTATGGCTCTGGCACTATGGGATTGATGATGGCAGAGCTAGCCAGAATTAATGGTGCTGCGTCAGTCTCGATTGTTGATCTCAACTTAGAAAAACTAAAAACTGCGACAATTTTAGGATTTACCAATACTGCTTCCTCTGCTGATGTATTTGATCAACCGCGAGGATTTGATGTAGTTATAGATTGCACTGGAGTTACCGCCGCAATAAAGGATGGATTAAAGCATGTCATGCCTGGTGGAACTTTTCTACAGTTTGGCGTAGCCAACGAAGGGGCTAAGGTAGAGATTGAGCCATTTTGGATTTATAACAAGGAAATCACCATCGTCGGCTCGATGGCAGTACTGCATTCTTTTGATCGTGCGGTAGAACTTTTCAGCACGGGCGTTTTAAATGCTGAGGTAATGATTTCCGATCAATATCCACTTGACAAATATCAGGATGCATTATTAGCCTTTAAGTCTGGCAAGGGGCGCAAGACGATTGTGCTGCCTAACTAATTACTATGAATGCTCTTTTGCTCTCAGCCATTAATCAGATTGCCATCGCAGAGCAACCTACGCCAAAGCCTGAACCAGGAAGATCGGTAATCAAAGTCTTGGCCTCTGGTTTGTGTGGCACTGATAGACATATTTATAAAGGCGAGTATCCATCGAATAAGCCAGTGATTTTGGGGCATGAATTTGGGGGCGTAATAAACTCCCCCAGTCCAGACTGCAAATATTCCGCAGGGGATCTAGTTTCAGTGGACCCCAACATAGTCTGCGGTAAATGTATAGATTGTTTGGCAGGGCGAACCGCATTTTGTCCCTCACTAATAGCTTTAGGTGTCAATATGAATGGCGGGTTTGCGCAGTACGCATTAGTCCCAGATACTCAACTACATAAAGTAAGTAATGCACTTAATCCGTTGCATTTAGCATTTATTGAACCCACAGCATGCTGTATTCGAGGCCTGGATATTGCAGCTATGCAAGGTGGTGAAAAAGTAGCGGTGCTTGGGGGAGGAGTAATGGGCCAGATTGTGGCTCAGTTAAGTGCACTAGCTAATGCCTCACAGATTACTATGGTAACCCGACAACGTGCTCGACGAGAGCTGGCCATCTCACTAGGTGCTACAGATTCGGTTGATCCGGTAGAAAAGGAGGTCGAATCCAAATTACAAAATTACGATGTGGTTTTTGAGTGTGCCGGAGTAGTGGAAACATTTAATTTGGCTCAAAAAATTGCTCGCAGAGGTGGATCAATTGTGGTTCTAGGCTTAACTCCAGAGAAAACTATGGTTGACTTTAATCCATTTCAATTAGTGATCAAAGAATTACGTATCCAAGGCTCTTTTTTGAATCCCCTAACACAACGGCGAGCCGCTGATTTAGTTGACTCCGGAAAATTGCGTCTAGATCCACTTATTTCTCGTACTTTATCTTTGCTAGAAGTACCAGAAATCCTAAACAAACCACCAGGGCAAAGCGATGTAAAGTATGTGGTAGTGCCTTAGTTCAAGTCGCTGAATTTAGGGTGTTATCACAGGTTCTTGGGGGATTAGTAACCATCTTTCCGATTTCATCATATGAGGATGCAACAGTTTTTTGATTTTGACTTTGGATTTAGGTTGGAAACTGCACTAAGAGTAGCGCTGTTTTATAGCTCCAAGCAGCAATATCTTTGTCGAGTGATTTTTGAGCAAGCACTGATAATCGAGCAGCAGCAAGCTTGGTATTTTCAATAACTTAGCCTTGGTTTCATCTTGGTTGGTATAAGAGTTATCAACTTGTACGGAAACTTCCGCATTTACGATCGTGGCGCATTCAACATTTCGAGGTGGATTCCAAGATTTACCGATATCGGTACCTTGGCTTGGGTCTAATTGTTGGTAACTAGAAGAAGGAGTTCCACTCTGCCTACTACTGAGATAAACTGATGCTACTGCTACGGTTGTAACTACCAGTACAACCAAAGCAGCTGAACTAAATTTTTCATAGGCTGATATATTCTCAAGTAAAAACATTCTAGCTAAAACTAAATCAAGATTCATCACCAAATTCTAGTTAGAAATCTCAAAGAGTGCTAGCGTCCAAGTGTTACTTGTCTATACTCAACTGGTTAATCTCAATTGGTCCAATCCCACAGCAGCCACCAATAATTTCAGCACCCGCATCAAACCACTCTTGAACCAACCGATTACTAAATCCAGATGCGCTACTCCCTGTCCAGATCTTCTTCTTTGCATCCCAAACTCTTCCGGAATTGGGATAGACAATATAAGGCTTGTTTGATTTTACAGAGCGCAATAGATCTGTAATTAACTCTGGTTTGGTGCAATTTATGCCAACTGCCATTGCACTATCGGCTAGATCAACTGCGCTTTGAAAACTTTGCCCAGCATTTGTTTGTTTACCCTCCTTGCAGGAATATGAGATCCAATATGGAATTGGGCAATTAGTTAATAACTCCACTAATACCTCAACCTCAAAGGTATCTGGCATAGTTTCAAGTGCTAAGTAATCTGGTGAAGTTGAAATCAAGATTTCAAGACGCCTGGCATGAAATCCTTTTAGAACGGACTTACCCACACCGTAATTTCCCTTGTACTCAGAGCCATCAGCAAGGGATGCGCCATACGGGCCAATTGATGCTGCCACCTTTACATCTTTACCACTTTGAGCAACAGCATCCTCTGCTAATTGAGTTGATGAGATCAAGGCTTGATCAGTTTCTGCTTCACTCCAGCCACTTTGAGCACAACCTGAGTAGGAGAGTTGATAGGAGGCGGTAATAATGATTTGGGCCCCAGCATTAATGAAATCCAAATGAGCTTTGGTAATTTCAGCAGGGTTTGTTCGAACTAATTCACCAGTCCAGAGTGAGGTGGTTAGTTTGTTGCCATTATTTTCAAGTGCGGTAGATAGTCCACCATCTAATTTGATCACGTGGGGCGGGTAGGGCTCGAACCTACGACGACCGGATTATGAGTCCGGGGCTCTAACCAACTGAGCTACTGCCCCTAGCGCTCCATACTCTACAAGATAGGAGGGTAAGTGATACCTCCGGCTCCTCCTGGTCAGAGGCAATCGCCAAGGCTTTGCTAATGTTTCAGGGTGGAGCAAAGTTTTTGCAACAGAGTAATTGAAAGTTCCTTCAAAGGTTTTCCAATAGATTCCTATGGGAAAACCCTTAAGCAGTTTTTAGCCACTAAGCCAAATCTTTTTGCCGCAAACTTTCAATTTCCCATCATGGTGCTCAAAGCGGGAGCGCTGAAAAACAATATTGAACAGATGGCAAAGTTTTGCAAATCAGTGGGCGCCGAACTTGCCCCACACGTTAAGACCACTATGTCTCCGCAGATTGCGCAAATGCAAATGCAGGCTGGGGCCTTTGGTTTAACCATTGCCAATTTTTGGCAGGCATCAGTATTTCTAGATTTTGGGTTTAAGCGATTGATAATTGCAAATGAGGTTCTAGATTCAATTGCAATTGCCAAAATCTCAGAGTTAAACAAAGCTGGGCAGGCTGAGATCATTTTCTATGTTGACTCACTTGCCGGTCTAGAAATTATTCAAGAACACACACCGCAAAATGGTGAGCAAAATCTATTTATTGAAATCGGCACAGAGAAAGGTCGTGGGGGAGTAAGAAATCTAGCTCAGGTGGAGCTAATTGCCCAAGAAGTTAAGGCAGATGGCAGATTGAAGTTGCGCGGTGTGACTGGCTTTGAAGGAGCGGTACCGGATGCGGCTAGGAGTAGAAAAGGTGAGCGGAGTTTGATTAGGTTTTGCCAAAAAATTGTGGCAGCCGCCAACCTGGCTTATCCATACCGATCGGAACAAGAATTTATCGTCTCCGCCGGGGGAAGTGCCTACTTTGAAATTGTGGCAACGGAGCTAAATAAGTTTGCTCAACCTAAGATCTTGCTGCTTAGAAGTGGTGGGTATGTTACGCATGATAGTAAGTATTATGAGGATATCTATCCTTTTAAAGATTCTAAACAAGGTTTTCAGCCAGCGATTGAGGTCTGGACGCAGATTATTACCACGCCAGAGGCTGGTTTTGGGGTGCTAAATCTTGGGAAAAGAGATATTGGTAATGATCTGCACAACCCCATCCCCTTTGCCAAATTTGGCAGCGAACTAACCGCCTTTGCCGGTGCGGTGGAAAAGCTCAATGATCAGCATGGCTACTTGCGCAGCAAGCAAAGCTTTGCAGTTTCAGAGTTGATTGGGTTGGGTATTTCTCACCCGTGTACTACCTTTGATAAGTGGCGGTTAATCCCACTGGTCAAAGACAATTATGATGTTGTAGATTGTTTGTATACATTCTTCTAAATCAATCATAAATGGAGGCCTTATGAAAGTCGAACATGTAACCGCCCCTGGTGCCCCAGCTCCTGGTGGTTCTTATTCACACGGGGTAGTGGCAAATGGTTTTCTCTACACCTGTGGCATGGGACCAGCCGACCCAGTAAGCGGCAAAGTGGTGGCAGGTGGTGTGGCCGAGCAAACTAGACAGACCTTGAAAAATCTACAAGAGATATTGGATGTGAAAGGCGCTAAGTTTTCTGATGTGGTCAAAGTAACCGCGCATCTGCAAGATGTGAATCGTGATTTTGCTGCCTATGATGCGGTCTACCGGGAGTTTTTTTCTGCACCATATCCAGTAAGGACCACCGTGGGATCTGATCTAATAAATATATTAGTTGAGATTGATTTCGTAGTTGCTCTACCAAATTAATATGAAACCAGAGCAGGATTTGGCGGGCAAGGTAGTAGTAATTACCGGAGCAGGGCGAGGGATCGGTCGACAGATCGCTAAAGGTGCTGGTGAGCGCGGTGCTATGGTGGCATTAGTTGAGTTGATCAGAGAAAATCTGGACTCTGCCGTTAATGAGTTGGTGGCTATGGGAATTGATGCCAGAGGTTATTTGACCGATATCTCAAATGAATCTGAAATCAATAAGAATTTTTCGCTAATTGAAAAAGATTTTGGCCAAATTGATTGTCTAGTAAATAACGCCATGATTCATGACCCAGAGGATTTATTAGCCACCTCATTGGAGCTGTGGAATCGCACCTTAGCGGTCACCTTAACTGGCAGCTTCTTAGCGATTAAAGCGACCCTGCCGGGGATGATTAGGCGCAAGAAAGGGTGCATCATCAACATGGGTACGGTTAATGCCAAAGCGATGATTGGCAGTGATTCCTACAGTGTTGCCAAAGCTGGAATTCATGCCTTAACCAGGACAGTGGCAGTTAGATATGGTGGCGATGGAGTTCGTTGCATCACGGTAGTTCCAGGAACTATTGCCACCGATGCCTGGCAGGAGCGGGTGGATCGTAATCCACAAATCTTTGAAAAATTGAAACCCTGGTATCCACTGGGACGGGTTGGCACCCCAACTGATGTTGCTGAATTAGTTTTGTTTTTGCTCTCAGATAGATCGCAATGGATTAGCGGAAGTGAGTTTGTGGTAGATGGTGGGCTTCTAGCTGGGTATGCACCGATGTTTAAGATGGTTGAAGGCTCAGATTGAATAAAGTGAGTGAGAATACATTCACTATCCGTGGGGCAAATGTCATAGATGGTAGTGATACCCCTGCTATTCGCCAAGATATTTTAGTAAGTAATGGAGTGATTGCCGCAGTTGGTTCGATTCTAAAAGGTGCCGAGGAAGGGAAAGTCATTGATGGCTCTGGTTTAACCTTGACACCAGGGTTTATTGATATGCATGCCCACTCAGACCTTGCGGTGCTAGCTGACCAGCAACATTTAGCCAAAGTTACCCAAGGGGTCACCTTGGAGGTGGTGGGCCAAGATGGTCTTAGCTATGTGCCAAGTAATCCAGAGAGCCAACTGGCCCTTCGGGAGCAGTTGTTTGGATGGAACTCTGATCCAAAAAATTTCGATTGGAATTTTTACACTGTGGAGGATTATCTTAAGAAAGTTGATCAGGGGTGTGCGGTAAATGTTGCCTACCTAATCCCACATGGCACAGTTCGATTATTGGTCAGAGGTAATGAACCCGGATTTGCCTCAGCGGATGAACTGCAAGAAATGAAGGATCTGACCTATCAGGGAATGCAGCAAGGAGCCTTTGGTTTGTCAGCTGGCCTGACCTACACCCCAGCAATGTATGCAGATGATCTAGAGATTGTGGAGTTATGTAAGGTGGTAGCCGAATTTGGCGGTTACTACGCACCACATCATCGCAACTACGGGGCTAAGTTTCTAGATGCGGTAAATGAATGCTTTGAGATTGCAAAACTATCCAAATCTCCACTACATCTAACCCACTGCCATATGAGTCACCCAAGTTTTCATGGTAGAACTGATCTACTCTTTGAACAAATTAATTTGGCAGAAAATAGTGGAGTCGATGTGACTTTAGATACCTATCCTTACTTAGCCGGTTCAACCTACCTACACGCCCTACTGCCATCTTGGGTGCAGGCAGGTGGAGCGGCGGAGACAATTAAGCGCTTAAACTCCAGAGAAAGTCGCCAAAAGGTTATTTTTGAGTTAGCTTTGACTGGCAGCGATGGAAATCATGGCGGAGTAGTTAATTGGGCGGCAATCACTATCGCTGGTGTGGAAAAAGCGCACAACCTTAGATTTGTTGGGATGGATCTAATCTCGGCAGCGAAGTTACTTAATAGGAAAGTAGAGGAGTTTTATTTGGATCTTATTGTGGATGAGCAGTTGAAGGCATCCTGTGTGATATTTGCCGGGCATGAACCAAATGTTCGGGCCATAATGCAAGATAAAAGACATATGGTTGGTAGTGATGGAATCTTGACTGGTAACCGACCGCACCCGAGAGGTTATGGAACCTTTGCCAGATATCTCGGTGTTTATGCTCGGGATGAAAAAGTTTTAACCTTGCATGGTGCCATTGCCAGAATGAGTGGGCGGCCAGCGAGAAGACTTGGGCTAATAGATCGTGGATTTATTAAAGTTGGCATGAAAGCTGACATGGTTTTGTTTGATGCTGATTCGGTAATTGACCGCTCAACATATGAAGAGCCAAGGGTTGCTGCCGCTGGATTTGAGATGGTTTGGGTATCAGGAATTGCAACTTTGCGCCATGGCAAGCGCACCCAAGCCACCCCAGGGGTTGGGTTGCGAAAAGCCCGCTAACCGACTTAGGCGCTGGTTTTGATATCAAATAGTTATCATTCTGACTTGCCTCCTTCATGAATTAGTGATGGGCTAGATCCCCCACAATCAGTGGAGAGGCCGGAGGAATAAGTAATGAAAAGACCAACCAAGCGCAGAATTGCTGCGCTGGCTTCACTTGGATTGGTAGCAGCTGCTCTGGCAGCTGCGCCAGCTCAAGCTAACGTAACAATTAAGGTTGTTACTCCAAACTACACAGATGCCATGCCTGCATACTATGAGGATCTAAATGCACGCTTTATGGCTGCTAACCCAACTATCAAAGTTGTTCATGAGAATCTAAGCTGGGATGATATCTTGGTTAAGGGTCGTACTTTTATTTCAACCAAGTCATATCCAGATGTATTGAACCTAAATACATTCTCAGAGTTTGCTGCTGAGGGACTTCTATATAAGACCAGCGATCTATTCACCGAGGCAAAACTTTCTGACTTTGTTACCGCATTCCGCGATAACTCAAAGTACAACGGTGTTGAATATGCTGTCCCAGATTTGGCTTCAGCACGAATGTTCTTTATTAACAAGGCTTTGTTCTATGGCGCTGGCAATACCAAGATCCCAAAAACTTGGGCTGACGTAACTGCTGCCGCTAAGAAAATCAAGGCAAAGTATGGTTCAAAAGTCTACCCATTGGCTATCCCACTAGGCTCAGAGGAAGCTCAAGCTGAGTTCCAAATTTGGGCTGGTGGAAATGGGGGACGTTACTTCGATGAGAAGAACAAGAAGTGGGTTATCAACTCAAAGGAAAACCTAGAGACCCTTAATCAATTGAGAGCATGGGTAAAAGCTGGTTACACACAACCAAACCCAGCATCAACAAACCGTACTGATGCATTTAAGCTATTTAGCCAAGGCCGAGTGGCGATGATCAACGCCTCCGTGTTCTTCCCTTCAACTTTGAAGGATTACAAGAGCAAGGTTGACTACGGTGTTGCTCCATTCCCATCTGCTAATGCCAGCAAGAAGCCAATCACTCTCGGAGTCCAGGATTACTTCATGGCTTTCAAGAAGGAAGGAAACAAGGATGCTGTTTCTAAGTATCTAAACTTCTTGTTTGAGGGTAAGAACTACGCAGGCTTCCTAAAGGCTGCTGGCGGATTTATCCCAGCCACCAAGTCCGCTTCAACTGAAGTGGATTCATCTTTGCTTCCATTCATTGAGCAACTTCCAAACGCTATCTTCTACCCAGGAACACTAGGTGCCTGGGGTCCTGTCGTCGCCAAGATCACAACTCAAATCGGCACAGGCATAACCAAGAATCCAAAGACAGTTTTGGATTCGTTGCAGAAGGCTGCTGAGAGTGCTGGTACCAATTAATTACTGAAATAGTAATTCAAAGGTAAGACTTATGAGCGGGACCTGGCGAGTAATCACAGGTCCCGCTCATAACATATTAGGTAGTGTTAAAGGTAACTAACTAAGTTTGAAATGAGGGACCTTGAGCGGCAAACTGCTGATAAAGAACAACGCAACAATAACCAAGAAATCTGTTGCAACTCATGATGTTTCGTTAACTAGCGCACTCCCATGGATCGGGCCTGCACTTATCTTGATTGCTTTGGTGGTGATCTGGCCGGTAGTTGAGTTAGTGAGAATTTCCTTTACCGACATCACCATTGCAGGTAGTTTGTTGGATTTCCATGGATTTACCAACTATCGAGAGTTACTAGCCAATCCAGATTTGTATCCAGTCGCTCGTAGAACTTTGCTGTGGGTTTTTGGGATTGTTTTCTCTACCGTCATATTGTCTTTGCCACTGGCACAATTGATAAATCAAGATTTCCCAGGACGTAAATATGTGCGCTGGGCTCTGATCTTCCCATGGGCAGCTTCAGTAGTTATGACATCTATGATCTGGACATGGATTTTGGATGCTTACTCAGGTGAATTCAATCTAACCCTCACCCAAATTGGACTAATCACCGAACCCGTGGATTGGGTAAACAATCCGGGGAACTCTTTTTATGTCTTAATGGCAGTTGCAGTTTTCGTTTCTATCCCTTTTACCACCTATGTATTGCTGGCAGGTTTGCAATCCATACCTAATGACATTATCGAGGCTGCTGCGGTGGACGGAGCAGGTCATTGGCAGATTTATCGTCAGATAAAGTTTCCTTTGTTAAGAAATTCATTACTAATCGCAACAATTATCAATCTGATTAATGTGTTCAATTCATTCCCAATTATTTGGATTATGACTCGGGGTGGACCAGGATATGAAACCGATACCACCACGACCTTTGCTTATAAGCTGGCATTTATTGAGTCCAATATGGGTCAATCAACGGCCTTGGGAGTCTTCAACTTCATCGTAATCCTCTTAATCGTTAGTTTGTATTTGAAGGTTACTAAGGCGACAAGGACTGAGCTGTGAAAAATACTAAGTCCAAAACAATTAGCGTCAAAAAGGTCGCAACTATGACTGGTGCCTATTTCATAGCGTGGTTCTTCTTGTACCCATACATAAACATGTTCTTAACTTCGGTTAGATCACATGAAGAGTTATATGCCCATCCAACTACTCACCTTCCCCAAGCCTGGCAATGGCGAAATTACTTAGATGTTTGGGACAACGCCCCAATTGCCAATTTTCTTAAATCTAGTTTGATCATATCGATTTCAGCCACCATATTGGCATTAGTAGTGTCGCTACCTGCGGCATACTTCTTAGCCAGATATAGATTTAAATTCCGTGGTGCATTCTTGCTACTAGTTCTTGCCACCCAAATGTTTTCGCCAACAGCATTGATAATTGGAATTTTCCGAGAGGTAGATTTCTTTAGCCTGCTAGATTCCTACCTTGCTCTTATCATCCTAAATGCTGGATTTAACCTTGCCTTTTCCATTTGGCTCTTAGCTGGGTTCTTCTCCAGTATCCCAATAGAAATCGAAGAGGCGGCTTTAATTGATGGCTGCACTAGAATTCAAGCACTGCGAAGAGTCACCATTCCGATTGCACTTCCTGGTGTAGTCACCGCAATCATTTTCACCTTTGTTGCTGCTTGGAATGAATTTACTATTGCATTAACAATCATAAGCTCTATTAACAAAAAACCACTTCCTGTGGGATTGACTCAATTTATTGGCCAATATGACATTGCCTGGGAGTATCTATTCACCGCAACTATCATTGCCATCATACCAGTAGTAGTTTTGTTTATTGTCATTGAGAGGTATCTAGTAAGTGGGTTAACAGCCGGTAGCGTCAAATGATTTCGATTCAGTCAAACGCATTCACCTTACCCTATACATTTTTTCGAGAACCACCTGAGAAAGTTATTCCAGAGCTAAAGCAGTACGGCTTTTCTGGAATCAATTTGGCCTTGAATTACCACAGCAGCCGAGACTTGTTATTGCGCCAAGGCCCGCAGTTAGAGTATCTAGCAGATGGATTTCATTACTATAAATCAAATTATCAAATGTACTCTGGTGATGCACTCAAACCTGATCTAAGAGATCAATCACCCAGTAATGATTTGATTGATTCAGTCATTCTGGTGGCTAAGACAAATGACTTTCAGGTCAACGCTTGGGCGGTTTACCTACATAACTCAGCGATCGGTATGGCTCACCCTGAGACGGTAGTTACTAACGTATTTGGCAATAGATTTTTGTCAGAGCTCTGCCCAGCAAATCCGCAGGTAGCAGGATACGCATTGGGAATGACCCGTGATCTATGCAATTTAGGAATTGCTGGAATCAGGGCAGAATCCCTGCATTTTCATGGGGCACGGCATGGTGAGCATCATGAAAGGTTTTTTATTGAACTTAGTCAAGTTAGTGAGTTCTTATTCGCACTTTGTTTTTGTGATCATTGCAAGAAAAATTATCAAGCTGAGCACTCAGAGCTTGGAAACTTGGTGCAGTCAGTCAAATCTAAGCTGACACATGTCTTTGAGGACCGTGATCCATGGATTGGAAAGAAACTGAGCAAAGAGCTACTAGCCGAAATAATTGGCCCGAATATCTTAGATTATCTCTTAACCAGAGAAAAATCGGTCTCAAATCTCTATCGAAAGATAAAGGACATTACACAAGAATTGGAAGTATCATTTACTTTTGTGGATCAAGCTCCACTTCTTGATTTGGATTCGGCTAATGCTAGCCAAAATAGTTGGCAAGTTGGGATAGATAACTCCCAAATTAAGCAGTTCGTAGATAGATTTGCACCCCTAATTTATCGCAGACAGAGTGATCAAGTTGTCGCACTTACCAATGATTACCTCAAAAATACTGCTAATGAGATCAATGCAATATTGAGACCGACTTTTCCAGATTGCACAACTTTTGAAAACTTGGCAGCTAAGGTAAAAAACTTAGTTGGATTAGGAGTTAGTGAAATCGATTTTTACCTGCTAGATACCATGCGGAAAAGAGATCTAGATAATATTCGGCAAGTACTCAACTAGCATTCTCGACAGATCAGGATTTTAAGGACCAGTCAGAAAAGATTTCAATTTAGTCGAAGAAGGAAGGTGCACCTTGGAGCGAGGCGTCTACTGTGTCCTGCAAACACCACTTAATGATGATGACAGTATTAATCAACAAGAATTCATGAGAGAAATTGATTGGCTCATCCAGCGTGGAGTTAAAGGTCTAGTCCTAGCTATGGCGTCAGAAGTAATGAGATTTACCGCAGCCGAACGACGAAGTCAGTGGAAATTGGCCCTGCAGTACATAAATGGCCGAGTTCCATTCATTGTGAGCGTTGGTGGTGAAAGTACTGCGATCGCAACTAAGCTTGCTCGCTGGGCTGAATTAGATGGTGCCAACGCGTTAATGGCCACTGCACCTGCCATCTTTCCAGCGACCTCATCTGAGATATATGGGTATTACGCGGCGATAATTGAATCCATTCAGATTCCACTAATTGTGCAGGACGCTAGCAATTATATGGGGCAACCTTTAGAACTTGAGCTCTATGGAAATCTCATTCAAAAATATGGAACAGATCGAGTGCAATTTAAACCTGAGGCCAAACCGGTAAAGGAGCGAGCGGTGGCATTACAACAAATTGCACAGGGAAAAGCGAAGATATTTGAAGGACAAAGTGGTCTAGATTTGTTAGATACACATCCGTTGGGACTAATGGGCACAATGCCAGGCAGCGAAATTCCTTGGGCGATTATCAAACTTTGGTCGGCACTAGAAGAAAATGAATTTGATAAGGCTATTGCAATTCATGCGGTGGTTGCTCAATTAGTCTCTTTCCAACAAAACATTGATAGCTATGTCGCAGTTGAAAAGTACTTACTAGCTAAACAAGGAATATTTAGTTCAACCCATCAACGAGGACCAGTAAGGACTATTCTAAGTGGAGAAACAAAAAGAGAAATAGATCAGGTTTTTGAAAAGTTAGTTCAAATAACTAATTACTGAGCTATACAAGACCCCAATCAGATCACAAGCTCTGGTGGTAGCGCTAGCTAGTGCGATTTCCCTTGGCACTCCAAGTTTCTCTAGTCGATCTAATGAATCATCCATGCTGGCAAAGAAACGGCTAACATTCCGTCAATGCTGCGTGCCTGACCATTTTCGGTGATTACATTGATCTCGCCAAAAGTGAAATTTCCAGAACCTAATCCTGCAGCAACATCATTGGTGATGATAAATCTATCTATAACCTTTGGCAATGTTCTAGCCAATAAATCGTCGGCAACATGAACTCCGTAGACAATAATTTGAATGATCACATCTTTGCGCTGTAATGCAGCATCACTAAGACCTTCATCTGGTAGTTTCGGTATGCCATTGAATAGATGTGTAACAGTCTTGGCACAGGGTGAAAATCCAGCATTTGCTTGAGCTTTTGTAGCATTTGTATGGCCAATCAACCTATTCCTACATATGTTATCTAAAGCAAGAATTATCAGAGAGAGCTGATGCGAATCCCACGTCGATCAATTTCGGAGTTGTGATTTAGAATTAGGGTTGCATACCCTGGCCAGATGGTCTTAAACTGATTGGCACCCATCCTGCTTGCCAACCGAAATGAGCTTTAATGTCTGATGTAAATCAAAATAAAGAAATCGTTCGGCAATTCTTTGAGCAGATTTGGAATCAAGGCGATGAAAGTGCTATAGATAGATTCATAGCCGAAGATGCAATCGGCAATGACCCTAAATTTGGGGTGGGCCGGGAGTCATTCCGGGCTCAATGGCGCAAATGGCGGATAGCTTTTCCTGATATAAATTTTGCCATTCAGGAGTTGGTTGCCGAAAATGATGTGGTGGTATCTAGATGGCTGCTAACTGGAACTCATTTGGGACAATACCTTAATAAACCAGCAACTGGTAAGAAAATTTCGGTCGATGGCGTAAGCATTGACAGGTTGAAAAATGGCATGGTGGTTTCAGGCTTTGACGCTTGGGACTCACAAGTTCTAGCAGCGCAGATTTCTTAGGCCAACTGAATCATCCCTTTTGCAGGCTTTACTGCACCTTCCGTTGAGATTGCCACCCATTATCTGACTTTGAGTCAATTCGTGAAGGTGGCAGAGTATGCAGGTCTTTATCGGGATGTGGTTCTAGTTCTAGGTCCTTGTGGTCTTCGATGGGGAGAGTTGGTTGGGCTTCAGGTAAGGGATCTAAGTGTTGCTACTAGCACACTGACTATCCGCCGTTCTCTTGTAGAAATAAATAGAAAACTGGAGGAAAGCGCTACCAAGTCACATCGTTGGCGTATAGTCCATCTTCCTCAGATATTGCAAAGTGCGTGCCATAGTTGGGTATTTGATAAGAATCAAGAAGACCCTATCCATACAAAGGAAGGCGCCTTCTTAAGAAATACCAATTTCATCCGAATAATATTCATACCCGCCTAAAAAATGCCGAGGTTAAGAGGATCCGAATTCACGACCCCAAATGTGCGTTCACCCATTAAATGAGGATTCACATGTGCACCCCATTGAGCCAAGAACCTTCCTGGCCAGCGTTCTTATTTGCAAACGAGTAACCAAGATGAGTTTGGAACATCGGACTATGAGTCCGGGGCTCTAACCAACTGAGCTACTGCCCCCAGCCTCCGATGATACTTGGCAATTGGATATCGCCACTAATTTCAAGGTGGGCTTTACTTCCCACAGAAATTGGCACTTAGCGCATAGCATCAGAGCACTGTCTAGGAAGTCAGTACAGTATCGAGGTGAATGCTCTGCGCAAGGCGATTCTGCTTCTAACGATCTTGATGATTTCGATGAGTAATACCTGGGCAGCGCCAATTTATGCTTATCCGGTAGTCGGCTGTGAGACTATCTATGGCAAATACCATCATGATTATCCAGCTACTGATATTAAGGCAGAACTTGGTTGTGCTTTTGTGGCACCCATTGGTGGAGTTATCCAAGATGTAAGTAGAAAAGATCTCTGGAGTGGCAAGACTAACTTAGGCCAGCATCGTGGCGGTCGCTCTGTGTCTCTAATCGGTGATGATGGGGTGCGCTACTACGGGTCCCACCTATCAAGAGTCATGAAGGGAATTGAACCCGGGCTTCGAGTTGAGGTTGGCCAGAAATTAGGTGAAATTGGCACCAGTGGCAGCGCTCGGGGAATTCCTCGCCCACATCTACATTTTGGAATCTCTTATCAAACCCAGCCAGGGGACTGGCAGATTAGACGTGGAGTCATAGCCCCGTGGAAGTATCTAGATGCCTGGAAGGCGGGTAAAGATCTCTCTCCGGCAAAAGCTGTTGCTAAGGCACAGGCCAAGGCCGGGAATTAGAAAAGCCCCAGATTTCTCTGGGGCTTTTTATAACTAGTTAGGGTAATTAGTTAGCGGTAACTGCATCTGCCTGAGGACCCTTTGGCCCCTGGACAACTTCAAATGTTACTGACTGACCCTCTTCAAGGGTCTTGTAGCCATTTCCCTGGATAGCAGAGTAATGAACGAATACGTCCTGTCCGCCACCATCAACAGCGATGAACCCAAAACCTTTTTCAGAGTTGAACCACTTAACTGTACCTGTTGCCATTTATTACTTTCCTTCGGTATTTATGGGGACAAACGCGAATTCCACGTTCGCCAGTCTTTCCGTTCTACAGCGATACCGATTCAAGCGAGAGCTAGCAAGCGGGTACTGATAAGCGTTGGACTGGGTAAGAGCCTACCCTGAAGGCAGGGTTTTTAGAAAAGCACTCACCTTGCCTTCCTCTTGAAATGAGGGTGGAAATAGGGCAAGAATTCTCCTCTGGCAAGAGCGCTACCGCTAGATGGGCTGGGGAAGGTCGCATCTAGGAGGTAGATACGCCCTTATCTAGTAAGGAGTTGCTCTTGATCACCTATACCCCTATGGATATCGGCCTCTGCCATGGCAGGCTACATATCTACTCATGCCCCAAAGCGCTGACAAAGCATGTGCAGACAGTAATGGAGGGTGAGCTCAACCAATCTCTAGTGCTTAATTGGCAGAGGCAACCACTTAGGCCTGGTGGCTATCGAGGGTCACTTAGCTATAGCCATGGGATTGGAAGTGGGGCCAAGATTGTTACCGCTCTGAAATCATGGAGCTATCTGATCTTTGAACTATCAGAGTTCAATTCCTTTGAAGGCTCTCTCTATCTATATACCAAAGAACTTGGACTCTATAGGAGTCCAATAAATAGCCAAGGACAGATCATGGTTAGTGAAGACTTGTTAAATAGTGTTATCACTCAAGACATGATTCAAGGGGATTTAAGAGATGCTGTTGAGAAATTGATGGGAAAACCTTGGGATATCGCACTTGAACCCTTTCGTGAAGTAGAAATTCAGGCAGTTACAAATGTGGCTGATAGGCTTTCGGTATGAGTGAGAGCCAACGAGAAAAGTCCATAACTCTAATTGCAGCCTCTGTGGTGTTGGCTCTTGCAATCGGAGTTGGTTTGAATCAAGTCGGTTCAGGATTTGCTTCAAGGACTAGCGAGGGAATCACCGTAACTGGTTCTGCTCGCGTTGATGCCAAAGCAGATCGAGCAGTTTGGACTCTAAATGCAGAGCAAATAGCACCAACGATTTCTGAGTCGGTGAGAAAAGTTGAGGCTACAACTCTGGCTGTGACCGGTTATTTAACCGAAGGGGGAGTTGCAAGTGGAGCAATAGAGCTCGGATCAGTCTCTGCATACCCTCAAGAAGAATATTCAAATGGAAATAGTACTGGTCGAATCCTCAACTACCGAGCATCAAGATCAATAACAGTTCGAAGCGATGATGTGAATTTAATTGCCAGGCTAAGTAATCAAATAGGATCACTGCTTCAAAGTGGAATAAGTGTTACCAATTATGGACCACAGTTCTATGTCTCTAAGTTAAGTGAGCTTCGCCCAGAGCTACTCAAAGAAGCGATGGCTGATGCCAAGATAAGAGCTGAAGCAATTGTTGGGGCTACAGGTGGCAAAGTTGGAGCGGTAATGAGCGTTAGATCAGGTCCATTCCAGGTCACCTCTCCTGATTCGGTAGAAATTTCATCTGGTGGCTTCTATGACACCCAAACCATTGATAAGACAATAACCTCAACGGTTTCGGTGGTATTTAAAGTCGATTAACTCCGATCAATTAACCAGATCTGCAACGCTAAAGCCTTAATCAGATAGGTTTCATCAGGCTTTCTTAATACCGGAGCGAAGCCATCAATACTCTCACCTGAGTCAAAGATAGATCTATAGAAATTGCCCCAACTCGCTCCAGGGAGCTTAAATTCACAATCTTTAAGGCCGCCATTGATAGCTACAAACAAACCTTGGGCGTTTCTGGCATCGATAGCAAAGCCAAGATAGCGAAGGCTGGTATCAGCCCAGCCCTGCTCATTGAGCTCAGTGCCATCGCTTTGGAACCAGGCAATATCTTTTCGAAGGCTCTCTTGGTCTAGATCTCCAGTGAAGAAATCTTCAGTGGCATCAATTAGATGGTTTGAACGAATCTGAATGAGCCTTGCTAGGGATTTTCTAACTTCGGCTTGAAAGTCATTTAACGTCCAATCAAGGGCCCAAGAGCCATAGAGATTCTCTTTGCTATCAATCGGATGGCTTGCAGAGAGTGAATAGGCGTTATTGCATCCATGTTGAGTTCTAGATACCTCATCACCCATAGCGATCATGGGAACTCCGGATGAGAGTAGAAGGGTTGCAAGTATTGATTTCTGTAGCTGCTCTCTTTTCCTTATGATCTCTAAATCACTGCTAGGCCCTTCAACTCCGCTATTCCATGATCTATTCTCATTGCTTCCATCATGATTATCCTCGCCATTTACTTCATTATTCTTCTGAGAGAAAGAGGTGAGATCATTTAGAGTGAAACCATCATGAGCGGTGATGAAGTTGATTGATGAGGTTGGCCCACGAGATGAAAAGATGTCATCAGATCCAGCTATTCGTTTGGCAAGGTTTGATACCCCAGATGACGTATTACTAGCGTTATCAGCGAGCCAGAATTGCCGCAGACCATCTCTATAAGCATCGTTCCACTCTCTAAAGGGGCGGGGGAAGCTGCCTAATTGATAACTGGTGATATCCCAGGGCTCTGCAATCAACTTTCTCTGGCTCAATATCGGATCACATAATATGGCTGAAATCAAATCTGAGCCATTCTTGTCTCTGATAGCGGTAGTTAGATCAAATCTAAAGCCATCTATGCCGATGACCTGACTCCACCAAAGAAGCGAGTCAATTATGATCTGGGTGACAAAGGGGTTTCTAGTATCTAAGGTATTGCCACAGCCAGTGAGGTCCTCGTAATTTGAATCATCACTATGGCGATAAAAATAGCGATTATCAATACCTTTAAAGCTATAGGTAGGCCCTGATAACCCTTCCTCGGCGCTATGGTTATAAACCACATCAAGGATTACCTCTATGCCTGCTGCATGGAGTGCATCGACACTTGCCTGTAATTCACCAATGGGATCATTTGTTGCAGCATAGGCGCGGTGAGGAGCTGAGAAAGCAATCGGGTTATAGCCCCAGTGATTTACTCGCCCCCTAGTGGCAACTGAGACTTCAGTTGCGAAGTGATGGATCGGAAGCAGTTCTAGGGCCGTTACCCCTAGATTCTTCAGATAACTAATTGTTGATGGATGAGAGAGCGCCCTATAGCTTCCGCGCTCACTTTCTTCAATCGCACAATTCTTAGCAGTCAAACCTCTTACATGAGCTTCATAGATCAAAGTTCTTTTCCAAGGAGTGTTAGGCCGGTCAAGAATTCTTGGTCTATTTGCAGTGACCACCGAGAGAGGAATCAGCCCTGCTGAATTGCGATCATCTCTTGCTGCCAGATCGCCAGCTCCATGGCCATCTCTGGCCTTATGGCCAAATATTTCTGGGCGATATGAAACCTCGCCCTCCAGCAGATGGGCATAGGGATCGATCAGAAGTTTTGCTGGATTAAATCTCTGGCCCATCTCGGGCTTCCATGGCCCATGGATGCGATATCCATATCTGGTGCCAACTCCAACACCTTCGATATGGCCATGCCAGATAGCCCCATCTCTATGGATTAATTCAAAGTGTCTCTCCTGGAAACTGCCATCTACTTGATCAAATAGGCAGAGTTCAACGCGGCTAGATGCATCCCCGGCCCAGATGGCAAAGTCGGTGCCGCCGTCTCCTACCTGACTGCCGAGAATATGGGGATTGGCCGGCTTCACTTTAGTATTCAAGCACCCTCCTTAAGTCCTAGATTCCACCCTTAGTTATTTGGAGTGGAGAGCAAGGTTACTGCCCAGTAACATACCTGTCGTGAAAATCGCTATCTGCGTCAAACAAGTCCCTGATTCTTGGGCTGAGAAGAAAATGTTAAATGGCCTACTTGACAGAGCCAGCGTTGATGCAGTTCTAAATGAATTAGATGAATATGCCATTGAAGAAGCGCTTCGAATTGTTGAGCCGCTAAATGCCGGTGGCGCAACTCATAGCATCACGCTAATTTCTATGGGGCCAGATCGGGCGAGTGAAGCAATTCGCAAGGGCCTATCAATGGGCGCAGATGAGGCGATACTAGTTAGCGATCCATCCCTTGTTGGCTCTGATGCACTCGCTACATCAAAGGTTTTAGCAAAAGTCATCAGCGAAGGTGGTTTTGATTTGGTTTTCTGTGGAACCGAATCAACAGATGCACGCATGAGTGTGATTCCAGCGATGTTGGCGGAAAGACTTGGTTGGGCACAGCTAACTTTCGCAGGAACTGTAAAAGTCGATGCTGCATCATCTAGCGTCGAGATTGCAAGAATGAGCGAGAGCGGCGTAGAGGTAATGTCAGCAGCGCTACCTTGTGTGATTAGCGTAATTGAAAAAATTAATGAGCCTCGCTATCCCTCCTTCAAAGGAATCATGGCTGCAAAGAAGAAAATCATTACTACCAAGAGCCTTGGCGACATTGGACTTTCAGCAGGTGAGGTTGGGATGAGCGGTGCCTGGAGCGCGGTGATTGATGCTAAAGCTCGCCCACCTCGCGATAAGGGAATCAAGATTGAAGATAGTGGTGATGGTGGCCTAAAGCTTGCTGAGTTCCTCCAAGAAAGGAGATTGATCTAGCTATGGCACAAGTATTGATTCTGGTTGATCATACTTCGGCAAAAGTAGCGAAAACTACTGGGGAATTAGCAACATTTGCCAAGCGAGCCGGGGATTGCGTGGGGCTGATCATGGCCCCGGCCGGGCAGGGCCAAGCTTTAGGTGAGCAATTAGCAAATACTCTTATAGATCAAGTGATTGCAGTTGAAAGCGATGACTTTGCTCGACATGGCGCAGCTTGCCTTGTTGATGCAATTACTCAGGTGGTTGAAAAGGTTAGACCTGATGCAATCTTGATTCCATCAACTTCTGCTGGCAAAGAGATAGCAGGAAGATTGGCAATTAGACTAAATAGCGGAGTCATTACTGATGCTGTTGATTTTGCATCAGATCTAAGTGCAACCCAATCAGTCTTTGGTGGATCATTTACTGTCTCTTCAAGGGTCAGAGTGGGAATTCCAGTGATAACAATTCGCCCCTCTGCTATCGAAGCTGAAGTTGGGGGTAGCGCACCAGCATTTGAAAGAATGGATGTAGTGATCTCAGATAAGGCCAAGCTAGTTACCATCACAGATACTAAGCCAGCGGTCAAGGGTGGAAGGCCAGAACTAACTGAAGCTAGAGTTGTGATCTCTGGCGGGCGTGGAACTAATGGGGACTTCAAACCTGTGGAAGCCCTTGCAGATATACTGGGCGCAGCAGTTGGCGCATCAAGGGCTGCTACAGATGCTGGTTGGTATCCCCACACTCATCAGGTTGGTCAAACCGGAAAGACTGTTAGTCCACAACTCTATTTAGCGTGTGGCATCTCTGGTGCCATTCAACATCGGGCAGGGATGCAGACCTCAAAGACGATTGTGGCGATCAATAAGGATCCAGAGGCCCCGATATTTGATGTTGCAGATTTTGGAGTAGTTGGAGATCTCTTTGCAGTTCTGCCTCAAGCCGGTCAAGCTATCTTGGCTAAACGCGCCTAGGGACTCATTGAGCGCTTTTCCTAAAGACATTTAGAATTAGCAATATGCCTCAGGTCTATTTCGATCACGCGTCAACTACGCCCATTTCACCTGTGGCGCTGGAGAGCTATATCGAACAATCACGTTTGGTGGGAAACGCCTCCAGCCTTCATAGCTATGGGAGGCTGGCGCGAAAGAGAGTTGAGGAATCAAGAGAATCTCTAGCCAGCTTGATTGACTGCCACTCAAGTGAAATTATCTTCACCTCATCAGGAACCGAGGCCAATAACCTTGCAATTAAGGGAATCTTCTGGCACCGGGCAACCGAAGATCCAAAGCGAAACCTGATTCTAATTTCAACCTTTGAGCATCACGCGGTATTAGATCCGGCCCTCTGGCTTGGTGAAACTGGGCAAGCTCAGATTGAGATGATTAAGGTCAGCAAAGATGGCTATATAGATCTTGAGCAGATGGAAGAAGTTGTCAAGGCTCGCCATGAGCAGATAGCTCTAATTAGCGTCATGCACTCCAATAATGAGGTTGGAACCATTCAACCAATTGAGAAGATCGCCAAACTCGCAGATGCTTATCAGATCCCACTTCATAGCGATGCGGTTCAAAGCCTTGGGAAAGTCAAGCTCTCTTTCAAAGGCCTAGGGTTATTTGCCATGACAGTGAGCGCCCATAAAGTGGGAGGGCCAATTGGAGTAGCAGCGCTGGTTCTAAGAAAAGGCGTTGATATCACGCCATTGATTCATGGCGGAGGACAGGAGCGAGATATTAGGAGTGGAACGATTAACCCTGCAGGTATTGCCTCTTTTATCTCAGCAACAGCTTCTGCCATGCGAGATATGGAAAGTAATTATCAAAAGATTTTTTCGCTACGGCAGAAGTTGATTTCCACGATTCAGGAGCAAGTAAGTGATGTCAAACTCAATTCACCGCTAAGTGGTGAGATCTTGCCTGGTATTGCCAATATTGAATTTCCTGCAACCGAGAGTGACTCACTGCTTCTGCTCTTTGATGCCGAAGGAATCGCTTGTAGCACAGGCTCTGCTTGCAGCGCTGGGGTCCAAGAGGCCAGTCATGTGCTGCTAGCCATGGGAAGAAGTGAGGTTCAAGCGCGTGGCTCTCTGCGTTTTTCACTGGGAATTGGCAATAGTGAGAGTGAAATCGAATATCTTGAAGTATGTATTAAGCGCGTAGTAGATCGCGCCCGAGCCGCCTATCGAGGTTGATAATTCAGTTATGAAACTCATCGCAGCTATGAGCGGAGGAGTTGACTCAGCTGTTGCTGCAGCACGGGCAAGAGAATCAGGGCACGAGGTAATTGGAGTGCACCTTGCGCTATCTAAGAATCCTAAGAAGTATCGTTCGGGAGCTAGAGGCTGCTGCACCATTGAAGATTCCCATGATGCCAGGCGTGCAGCGGATGTTATTGGAATACCTTTCTATATCTGGGATATGTCAGATGAATTCCATGACAAAGTAGTGGAGAACTTCTTGTCTGAATACGCTGCCGGCAATACGCCAAACCCTTGCCTGAGATGTAATGAGAAGATCAAGTTCGCAGCGGTTCTAGATAGAGCAAAGGCTATGGGCTTTGATGGAGTTGTCACTGGTCACTATGCTCAAGTTAGGGATAGGGATGGGCAGAGATCGCTCTATCGAGCAATAGATTCTGGAAAAGATCAGTCATATGTTCTAGCAGTTCTTGATCAGGATCAGATAAACGGTGCACACTTTCCTCTAGGTGATACCACTAAGGAGAATGTCCGCCTTGAGGCGAAGTCAAGAGGTTTATCGGTAGCGCTAAAACCAGATAGCCATGACATCTGCTTTGTTCCATCCGGTGATAATGCTGGGTGGCTAAGAGAAAGACTAGGGAGCCAAGTTGGAGATATTGTTGATGAGGTCGGAAATAAATTAGGAGAACATAAAGGGGCTTACACCTTCACAATCGGTCAAAGACGCGGACTTGCCTTGAGCGTTCCTGAGAAAACCGGTGAGCCAAGATATGTATTAAGGGTTGAGCCGGCAAATAATCGCGTAGTTGTGGGAGCTAAAGCAGGTTTAGCAATCCATGAAATATCTGGGTGGAATCCCATCTGGTGTGGCCCAAGGCCAATTGGAAGAAACCGGGGATTTGTCCAAGTAAGAGCCCATGGCAGTCCCCATCCTTGCCAATACTCTCTTGAGGGAAGTGGGCCTGTCCCAGAGCTCAAGGCCATTGTGGATGAGCCAATTCATGGCCTTGCAACGGGGCAGGCCATGGTTATTTATGACGGTGATCGCGTGGTCGGTTCTGCAACAATTACAGGAACAAAGTGATGGCAGGCGATAGCGCAATTAGAGCCAAGATGGCCGAACTTGCTGAAGAAATTCGCGATCATCAATATCGCTATTATGTCCTAGATAAGCCAGTAGTTACAGATAGCGAGTTTGATCTACTCTGGAAAGATTTAGTAAAGCTTGAAGAGCAAAATCCCAAGCTGAGAGATCCTCATTCGCCCACTTTGGAAGTTGGGGGAGGCTTTGCTACTCACTTTGATTCATTTGATCACGTTGAAAAGATGATGAGCCTTGATAATGCCTTTGATGAATCAGAACTCGACGCCTGGTTTGAACGGGTTGCAAAGGAGAGTAAGGAAAATACCTGGCTCTGTGAAGTCAAAGTTGATGGCCTCGCGATAAATCTGCTCTATGAGCAGGGCAGGCTGGTTAGAGCACTAACTAGAGGCAACGGAGTAACAGGTGAGGATGTAACGCTCAATATCAAAACCATTAAAGAGATTCCTCATCAATTAAAAGGTGAAAGAGTTGCTAAGACAGTTGAGATCCGAGGGGAGGTCTTCTTTCCTTTGAATAAATTTGCGCAATTAAATGATGAACTTGAAGAATCCGGGAAAAGTATATTTGCCAATCCCAGGAATGCAGCAGCCGGATCTCTTCGCCAGAAGGATCCAAGGGTTACGGCATCAAGGCCGCTATCCATGGTGGTTCATGGAATCGGGGCACTTGAAGGGCTAACTCTTCAGACTCAGAGCGCGGGATATGAGCTAATGAAGGGTTGGGGATTGCCAGTTAGTAAACGTTTCAAAGTGGCAAAAAGTAGGGCAGAGGTAAGACAATTCATTGAACACTACCAGCAGAATCGCCATGGAATCGAGCATGAAATAGATGGCGTAGTAATAAAGGTAAATGAGCTAGAGGCTCAAAAGGCTCTTGGTTCTACCTCACGAGCTCCCAAGTGGGCCATTGCTTATAAGTATCCGCCAGAGGAGGTAACTACCAAGCTGCTTGATATCAAAGTTAGTGTTGGTAGAACTGGGCGAGTAACCCCATTTGCATTTATGGAACCAGTAAGAGTTTCAGGTTCTACAGTAACCAATGCCACCCTTCACAATATGGAAGAAGTTGTACGTAAAGGAATTCTCATCGGCGATGTTGTGGTCCTTAGAAAGGCTGGCGATGTAATACCTGAAATTCTTGGTCCTGTTCTTGAAAGCCGCGATGGTAGTCAGCGCGCTTTTGTGATGCCCGGTAATTGCCCTGAATGTGGCAGCAAACTTCGGGCGATGAGCCAGGGAGATGTTGATATACGCTGTCCCAATACTAGAAGTTGTCCAGCTCAGCTTCGAGAGCGAATTTATTACATCGGATCAAGGGGAGCCTTAGATATTGATGTTCTTGGTTATGAAGCAACTAGTGCGCTATTAGAAGATAAATTGATTGTTGATGAATCAGACCTCTTTGACCTAGATAGCGGGAAATTACTGAAAAGTGAGTTCTTCAAGAAGAAAGATGGAACCCTCGGTGCTAATGCTGAGAAGTTATTAGAGGCGCTAAATGCAGCTAAGCGACGTCCGCTCTGGCGGATACTGGTTGCTCTCTCTATACGCCACGTTGGGCCAACCGCAGCCCAGGGACTGGCCAATCACTTTGGCTCAATTCCTAAGATTGCCTCTGCCAGTAGTGATGAGTTAGCAGCTGTTGATGGCGTGGGATCGGTGATTGCCCAGAGCGTTAATGAATTCTTTGCTCAAGATTGGCGGGCTCAAATTGTGGCTAGATGGGCGAAGGCCGGAGTCAGAATGGAGGGAATAACATCAAGCGAAAAAGAGCAGACCCTGGCGGGATTGACCTTGGTAGTTACCGGATCACTGGATGGTTTTACCAGAGATAGCGTTACTGAGGCCATCCTTGAGCGGGGCGGAAAGGTCTCATCTTCGGTCTCTAGAAAAACCGATTACGTGGTTGTGGGAAGGGAACCAGGATCTAAGGCAAGCAAGGCCGCAGACCTTGGTGTTTCTACACTCGATGAGAAAAGTTTCATAGAATTATTGAACAATGGGCCAAGGCGTTAGGATAAGAGCGTGGTGAAACTATTCTCAATTGCAATACTGATACAGAACTTTAGCGAGGAGAAGCGAGAGCTTCCTGCCTCTCCAGTCTTTTTTGGAGTCTTTACTTTTGCCACCCTGATGCTGATGCTCTATCTAGCGCTACGCCTTGATCGCGACTAAGTCAATCGCCCTATATGGGGGAAGTTTCGACCCCATCCATAACGGCCATCTCCATGTAATACAGGCACTTTTAAGCTCAGGCCGTTTTGAAAAGTTCATTGTTATTCCTGCAGGAAATCCTTGGCAAAAAAAAGCGGTGGCAAGTGGCGCTGAGCGCTTAGCGATGGTTGAGATTGCCTTGAAAGAGATTATGAAGGAATACAGGGAGTTAGAGATAAGCACTTTTGAACTTGATAACTCTGGACCAAGTTATGCCTATCAAAGCCTTGAGCACTTTAGATCGCGAAGTCCTGGAGATTATTTGGTCTGGGTAATTGGTAGCGATGCCTTTGCAAAGATTGATACCTGGAAAGTGATAGAGCAAGTGGGAAGAAATGTTGACTTCCTAGTCGTCAATCGCCCTGGCCAGCAAGTAGAGATAGCGAACATTCCAGAGTTCATCACTTATAGCCAAATAGAGATAAAGGCAATTGATATCTCCTCAACCAAGGTGCGGACTCTGATAAAAGAATCAAAACCTTTTGAGTCCTTCCTTCCTTCTAGAGTCGTCGCCTATATCAAGAGCCATGGGATCTATGCCGCCGCGTAAATCCACCCTAGAACACACCCAGATAGCTGCTGCTGCCGCTATCGACAAGCTGGGAAGTGACTTAGTAGCAATTGATTTGTCAGAGCAAATGCTACTTAGCGAAGTATTCCTTTTGATTAGCGGAGGTAATGAGCGACAAATCGATGCTGTTGCCGACGAAGTTGAAAGTCAACTAGCAATCTTGGGCGAGAAACCAAGTAGACGAGAAAGTTCTGAAAGCTGGATTCTTCTTGACTATCAGGATCTAGTGGTTCACATTCAAACCCAGGAAGCTCGCCAGTATTACAGCCTGGATCGGCTTTGGAATGATTGTCCCATTATTGAATTAGAGGCGCTCACCACCGCCGATGCCTCTACGACAAGAGAATAGTTATGCCAGGACAACGGATAGTTCTCTGGCGCCATGGACAAACTGATTGGAATATTGCTAATCGCTTTCAAGGACACTCAGATATTCCCCTGAATGAAGTGGGCATAAAACAAGCCCAGCACGCTGCCCCACTATTACTTAGCCTAGAGCCTTCCAAGATTATCTCAAGTGATCTGATAAGAGCAAGAAAGACCGCCGAGGAATTAGCTAAGTTAGCTGGCCTCGAGGTCCATATCGATTCAGATCTTCGAGAGACCAACGGCGGTAATTGGGAAGGAAAAACTGGGGAGCAGAATAGAGCCGAGGATTATCATCGATTTCTTCATTGGCTAGATGGCGATGATGAGCGAGCGGGCCAAGTTGGCGAAAAGAGAAGTGAGATTGCCACAAGGGCTCTCCGAGCAATTCAAAAGGGTCTAAGTGGCGATGTCTCAACGTTGATTGTTGCTACCCATGGCGGAACTGCGCGCTGTATTCTAGGAAAGATGTTAGATATGCCGATGAAGCAATGGTCATCACTTGGTGGACTTTCAAATGCTTCATGGTCGATATTGGAAAATGGACTTCACCGTTCAGGTTGGGTTTTAGTGGAACATAACTCTGGCTCTCTACCTGAGCCGATCTATGGGGAGGAAAGCGGGGCCTAGTGTGAGGTAAGGTCTGGGCTGAAAGATAAGCGGTGAGAAAAGTTCGGGGCTATGGCGCAGCTGGTAGCGCACCTGCATGGCATGCAGGGGGTCAGGGGTTCAAGTCCCCTTAGCTCCACGTTATGGACAGTAACCCTCAAAGAAGTGCACTAGTTCTTCAAGTGATTCCAAAAGGCTGGAGCGCGCTTGATATGGGCGATCTAAGTGGAAAACACTTTCTAATTACTGGAGCAACTAGTGGCATTGGCCTTGAGAGCGCTCGAGAACTAATTAGAGCAGGGGCTCAAGTAACTATTACAGCAAGAGATCCTGAAAAAGGTGCAAAGGTAGTAAAAGAGCTATCAAGTCAGAGAGCCAAAGTCTTGCTACTTGATTTAGCAGATCTAAATAGCGTGAGAAAAGCCGCCAGGGATGTAAAAGATGAGATAGATGTTTTGATACTAAATGCTGGGGTTATGGCAACTCCTTTTACAAAGACTGCTGATGACTTTGAACTTCAAATGGGAGTCAATCACTTAGGTCACTTCGCATTCGCTGGCCTGCTAGTCGAGAAAATTAGATCAAGAATTGTCTCGGTATCAAGTGCAGCCCATCGAATGGGAAACCTTGGCGAAGGGAGCCAAGAGGCAATTAGGGATATCTGCCTTGGTAAGAATAAGTATCAACCATGGCCGGCATATGGAGCTAGCAAGTTGGCCAACCTGCTGTTTACATTTGAGTTAGAGCGCTTGGCTAGAAAAGCAAATTATGGTTTTAGCGCATTTGCCGCTCATCCTGGCTATGCAAGCACGAATTTGCAGAGCGTAGGGCCAAAGATGCGCGGAAATATTATCGAGCAGCGCGGCGCAGCTCTTGCTAATGCCGTCTTTGCGCAATCTGTATCAAGGGGAGCTCTTCCGATCCTATGCGCTGCCACATTTCCAAATCTCTACGGCGCCTCATTTATTGGTCCTGATGGATTGATGGAGATGCGCGGTTCTCCAAAAGCAACTAGAGCTCGCTCGATTGCCTATGATCAAGGCTTGGCACGAAATCTCTGGATCGTTAGTAGTGAATTAACTGGAGTTAATTGGCGGTAATCTAGGCCAATGCTTCCGGCCAATGACTTCCACTTCATTCAAGAGAAGTGGTTGCCAATCTGGGACAAGTTAGCTCCCTTTAGATCAGGTGATGCAAACGATCCCCGACCGAAGAAGTATGTGCTGGATATGTTTCCCTATCCATCCGGCGATCTTCATATGGGCCATGCCGAGGCTTATGCCTTAGGTGATGTGATTGCTCGATATTGGGTGCAGAAGGGCTTCAACGTTATGCATCCAATCGGTTGGGATGCATTTGGACTGCCGGCTGAAAATGCTGCAATTAAGCGAAATGAAGATCCAAGCGTTTGGACTTACGAGAACATAAATAGGCAGAGAGCTTCGATGCGCCGTTATGCCTGCTCCTTTGATTGGGACCGGGTGTTCTACACCTGTAATAGCGATTACTACCGCTGGAATCAGTGGATTTTCTTGAGGATGTATGAAAAGGGCCTGGCCTATCGCAAAGACTCCGCGGTTAATTGGTGTCCTGATTGCCAGACTGTTTTGGCAAATGAGCAGGTTATCGCAGGACTATGTGAACGCTGTGATAATACAGTAACGAAGAAAAAGCTTAACCAGTGGTATTTCAAGATTACTGATTACGCCGAGAGATTGCTTGATGATATGAAGGAACTTGAAGGCAAGTGGCCTGAGAAAGTTCTAACTATGCAGCGCAATTGGATTGGAGAATCCGTCGGTGCTGAAGTTAACTTCACAATCGAGGGCAGGGCTGAAGCGCTAACCGTCTATACCACCAGACCCGATACCCTCTATGGAGCAACCTTTATGGTGGTAGCCGTTGATAGCGAGTTAGCTAGAGAGTTAGTTGAAAATACCAGCGTTGAACCTGCTTTTAATCAATACTTCGAAAGCGTTAAGTCAGCAAGTGATATCGAAAGATTGGCAACAGATGGAGCTAAGAGTGGAATCTTTCTTCAGCGTTATGCCATAAACCCAGTAAACGGTGAACGCATTCCCATCTGGGCAAGTGAATATGTGCTAGCAGATTATGGGACAGGTGCCATCATGGCGGTTCCAGCCCATGATCAGCGGGATCTAGACTTTGCCAAAGCGATGAAGCTACCGATAAGGCAGGTAGTTAAGGTCGAGGGCGAGGAAGACCCTGAAGTAAGCGGAGTTGCATCCATCGGCGCTGGGGTAATGATCAACTCTGGAAGCCTAAATGGGCTAAATAGTGGCGAGGCTATCGGAAAGATAATTGAAGAACTTGAGGCAAAGAATCTAGCTAGAGCTTCGAATAATTATCGCCTAAGAGATTGGCTCATCTCGCGCCAACGTTATTGGGGAACCCCAATCCCTATTATTCACTGCCCTAAGTGTGGCGAGGTGCCAGTTAGTGATGCTCAGCTCCCGGTTAAGTTACCTGATTCCAAAACCTTAGATCTAAGACCAAAGGGAACTTCACCGCTTGCAACCGCAACCGATTGGGTCAATGTGGCTTGTCCTAGATGTGGGGCTAGTGCTAAGAGAGACACCGACACCATGGATACCTTTGTTGATTCATCTTGGTATTTCCTGCGCTATACCAGCGTTGATACTCACGATAAACCCTTTGATAGAAGAGAAGTTGATACCTGGCTTCCAGTTGATCAGTATGTGGGCGGGGTTACCCATGCCATCTTGCATTTGCTCTATTCGCGCTTCTTCACCAAAGCCTTGAAGGATATGGGATATATAAATTTCTCAGAACCTTTTACACGGCTTCTTAATCAAGGAATGGTTTTGATGGACGGCTCTGCTATGAGTAAGAGTCGGGGTAATCTAGTTGCCCTCTCAGAAGAACTTGAAAAACATGGTGTAGATGCCATTCGCTTATCAATGGTCTTTGCCGGTCCTCCCGAGGATGATGTTGATTGGGCCAATGTCTCACCAACTGGGTCATCTAGGTTCTTACATCGCGCTTGGCGTCTTGCAGGAGATGTTGAAAGCAAGCCAGGAATTGATTTTACAAAAGGCGATCTAACTTTAAGAAAAACCTCGCATAAAGCGCTTCAAGACATTTCATTTGCAGTTGAATCCTTTAGGTTCAATGTGGTTGTTGCTCGAATCATGGAGTTGGTAAACGCTGCTAGAAAAGCCATAGATTCAGGCGTTGGTCCAGCCGATCCGGCAGTTAGGGAAGCCGTTGAAATAGTGGCCATTTCTCTATCTCTTATCGCCCCTTATACCGCTGAAGAAATGTGGGAGGTCTTGGGTCATGGGCCATCAGTTGCAAGGGCGGGATGGCCAAGTATTGATCCTGAGTTATTGACCCAGGATTTTGTCACAGCTATTTTCCAGATAAATGGCAAAATCAAATCCAGAGTTGAAGTATCACCTGATATCTCAGATGAGGCTCTAGAGAAGATGGCTTTGAGTGATTCAGCCTTGTTAGCCGATCTGGGGGGAGCAAGCCCAAGGAAAGTAATCACCAAGGCCCCTAAGTTTGTGAATGTAGTTCTATAGCCTTATCCACAACACCTATTTCTCCACTATTGGTTCAGTAGTTCAAATTATTTAGCATCTAAATCTGATTTCATCAGGGTATGAATTTTGCAAAATTGAAGGAAGATTTTCAAGACTACACCTACTCTCAGAGAAGAGCCCTTTTAGTTCTCTCTTTGGTCGCAATACTTTTTGCCACATTTCTCTTCACCACAACTAGGGGTAGAGCAGTTGCGCAGGAATCTGCTAAACCAACTTTAACTATGCCGGCAGTAACCAAGACAATACTGATACATGTTGCAGGCAAAGTTAAGCGTCCTGATGTTTATCCTCTTCTTGCAGGCTCAAGAGTCTCTGATGCGATCAAAGCTGCGGGGGGTGCAAATAAGGGAGTTGATCTAGGCGATATAAACCTGGCGAGAGTCTTGGTGGATGGCGAACAAGTCTATGTGGGCTATGTTGCAAAAGTTGGTGCAAGCAGCAGCGCCAGCAAGAGTGGCAAATCAAGATTTTTTGGCATTATCAATATTAATAGAGCTACAAAAGCTGAATTTGATTCACTGACTGGGATAGGGCCGGTTATTGCAACTCGAATAGTCAATTATCGAAATAGCAATGGACCTTTCTTGGCTATAGACGATCTGCTTAAAGTTTCTGGCATAGGTAGCAAGACTCTGGAGCGGATTCGCCCACGTTTGAGCCTGTAGACCAGAGGGTAAGAAGTGATTACCGCGCACTGCTCTTTGCGCTAGCTCTTTGGGCTGGGGTATTAGGTGCGACCTATTTCTCTTGGTCAGCGTTGGTGGTAAGTGCGGTAATCACATCCTCTACCTTTCTCTTAAAAAGACGCTTCTGGATCATTGCCTCAGCGCTTCTGGTAGGCAGTGGCTTATTCTCGATTCACAGCCAGATATTGCAAACCAGCGTAATTGCTCAATTGGCCAGCAGCTCTCCCGATGTGAAAGTAATCGCAAGAGTTACTGGTGACCCTAAGCTCACATTTGAAAAAGTCCGCGGTTCAAAAATCAATCCTTCGCAGAGTTCATTCTTGGTGAGAACCTCAAGAATAGAGAGTGAAAGTGGATCCTATGAAGCAAGGCTTGCGCTTCGAGTATTAATACCCAAGAAAGTAGAGTTAATCCCTGGCGATTTGATTGGTCTAGAAGGAAGGCTTGTAAAGAGTAAAGAAAGACGGGTTGCCGCACTCCTAATTGCCGAAGAGGACTTGGTGCAACTGTCTAAGGCGGGAGCATTAGGTCAAGTATTAGCTAAGGTCAGATCTAGTTTTAGAGATCAAGCAGCAAAGTTTGGTAGTAATTCTGGAGCACTAGTTCCAGGAATGATCCTGGGGGATACCTCGCTTCAAAGCGAGGAATTTACCAAGCAAATGCGCCGCTCGGGCCTTGCTCATCTAACTGCTGTTAGCGGGGCAAATTTTGCAATTGTCAGCGCGCTAGTTTTCTTCCTTCTGCGCCTATTCATTCCAAAGCTAGCTGTAAGAATTGGTGCTACTGGGTTATTTCTCTTTCTTTTTCTCTTACTAGTCAGGCCATCACCTTCGGTACTGCGGGCAGGAATCATGACGCTTGTCGTTCTTTTCGCAATTGCCACCGGTAATAGGGCAAATGCGTCAGCGGCTCTATCTACGGCAGTGATTGTCTTACTTCTCTTTGATCCTTTTCAGGGGCAAGACCCAGGCTTTATTCTCTCTGTCCTTGCTACCTCTGGATTGATATTTCTCTCACCTGGGATTAAGTCATATCTAATTAGGTTTTTTCCCTCTTGGCTAGCAGAGGTTGTGGCAGTCTCAACCGCTGCAACCCTGCTATGCACCCCATATTTGATCGCCTTTACCGCTCAGGCCCCGCTTCTTGCCATTCCATCTAATGTCGTTACCTATCTTCTGGTAGCTCCGGTGACGATTGTCGGCTTTCTATCTGTTCTCACCCTTCCCATTCCTTCTATCTCCCAGATCTTACTGGTCGTGGCCGAGTTTCTTGCCCGCTGGATTGCATTTGTTGCATCGCTATCTGATGCAACTCCAACTCTCGCACTTTCCGCCCAACTTCTGTCAATAACTCTTGCTCTTATACTTACAGTCTTCTTCATAGCACCTCTTAGAAAAGTTGCCATTGCACTCCTCGTTGTATTTGTTCTATTGGGAACGCTTAGCAAAGCTAGCTTCCCGGGGAGCGATTGGAGGCTAGTGCAGTGTGATGTTGGTCAGGGCGATGCTCTGGTGATAAAGATTTCTTCGCAGAGTGCGCTGCTCCTCGATGCTGGCCCTGATCCGACCCTCCTTGATCGTTGTCTGAAGATCCTTGGAGTTAAGCACTTACCACTCATCGTCCTAAGTCATAATCATGCTGATCATTATTATGGAGTAAGCGGGGCTTTGAGAAATAGAGAGATAGGCCAGATCTGGAGCAATGGCAACATTATTAGAGATGAGCTCGCCAACTACTTAGTATCAAAGGTGAGCCTTGGAGATGTTGCCATAATCGATGATGTATCGCTAGAAGTTCTCTGGCCGCCTGCCAATAATGCGCAATACTCGAACCTTTCAGGAGATGGCTCCGAGGAGAATAATCGATCGTTGGTAATCCTTGCCCAAGTAGGGCAGGTGAAGATATTGATAACTGGTGATATAGAGCCTGAAGTGCAAGAAGAGATTGCAAGGAAGTTTGACTTATCTGGCATTTCAATCTTGAAAGTCCCCCATCATGGATCGCGCTTTCAAAGCGATCTATTTCTTAGCCAAGTTTCACCGAAGATCTCACTAGTTAGCGTGGGTGAGGCAAATAGCTATGGCCATCCCGACTCGCAGCTATTGGAGAAGCTAGGCCTTATGGGCTCTAGGGTTTATCGAAGCGATAAAGATGGGCCAATTTCGCTGGCCTGGAGGCTTGATGACAGCGCCAGGGGCTATATATTCACCGCTAGGAACTTAGGAAGGAAGTGGTGGCAGATTCAATGGCTATAGCTAACCTCCTACTTATCCATGGCGCTGAAAGCGTATTGGCAGATCGGGCTTTATTTGATGCCCTCGATGAACGGGCAGATTGTGAAAAAACGGTGTTAGAAGGTTCTGAATTAGAAATTGGCAGCTTTGCCTCAGCAATCGCTCCCTCACTGTTTGCCGATAAGCGCGTTGTTGTTCTAAAGGATTTACAGGATTTAAGTAGTGAAGTTCAAGAAGAAGTTGAGAATTACTTATCGGAGATTGACCCTTCTCTGCACATCATTTTTATTCATAGAGGTGGAGTCAAAGGAAAAGCCCTCCTTGAAAGGATTAAGAAGTTGAAGCCAGAGATAATCCTCTGCGAGGCGATGAAGAAAGAGAGTGATAAGGCAAGCTACGTTGCTCAAGAGTTTGAAAGACGGGGTCGCAGGATTTCATCTGCAGCAATTAGCGCACTAGTTGATGCCACTGGAAGTGATACCAGAGAGTTAGCCGCTGCCTGTAGCCAGATTGCTTTTGACACCAATGCTGCTAAGACAGTAATTGATGAAGAAGATATTGCCCTTTATTACCAAGGAAGAGTTCAAGCAACAGGCTTTGATGTCGCCGATGCAACCTTAGCTGGAGATAGTAAAGCTGCGCTGATTTCACTAAGAAATGCGCTCGATTCTGGAACAGAACCGATCATGATTCTCTCGGCAATTACCTCATCAATTAGAGCTCTGGCAAAAGTCTCGGGAGCCCCCCGTGGTGCTAATGCTTTTCAACTTGCTGGATCCCTTGGCCTTGCTCCCTGGCAGATAGATAAGGCTAGGCGCCAATTAGGAAAGTGGACCCCTTCTCTAATCGCTTTTTCAGTAGGTGAGTTAGCAAAAGCCGATGTTGCTATCAAAGGAGCTGAAGCTGACCCAATTTTTGCCCTAGAGCGAAGCGTAATGGCCATTGCCGCCAGAGTGGGGCGAAAATAGGGGTTATTTAAGGCAGGCGAAAATCTCGGTTTGAGCCCAGATAACTCTGGCTGATACCCTGCCACGCTGTAATTCACTCAAATGGAAGGCTTTAAGTTCGTGGCAAATATCAAATCCCAGATCAAGAGAATCAAGACCAATGAGAAGGCTCGCCTGCGAAACAGATCAGTGCGCTCCTCATTTAAGACGGCTATCCGCCGCTTCCGTGATTCCCTCGCCGCAGGGGACTCCAAAGTGATTGCCACTGAGTTATCAAATGCCTCTCGTGAACTCGATATCGCGGTATCAAAAGGCGTAATCCATGCCAACCAGGCTGCAAATAAGAAGTCAGCTATGGCTAAGTCAGCCCATAAAGCTGGCGTTCGTTAATCCAGCCACTTCATTTAGACAAAGTAGGCGATAGGCATGCCTGCAATCGACTTAAGTAAAGCGCCGCAACCTGCTGCCACCAGACCTGAGCAGATCCGTAATTTCTGCATCATTGCTCACATTGATCATGGTAAATCCACTCTGGCAGATCGGATGTTGGGAATAACTGGAGTTGTTGACGCGCGCAATATGCGTGCGCAGTATCTAGATCGCATGGATATCGAACGTGAGCGTGGAATTACCATCAAGAGCCAAGCGGTTCGACTGCCTTGGCGCTCCGGCCTTGATGGCCAGGAATATATTCTCAACATGATTGATACTCCAGGACATGTTGATTTTACCTATGAAGTCTCACGCTCTCTTGCAGCATGCGAAGGGGCCATTCTATTAGTTGATTGCGCACAAGGAATTGAAGCCCAAACGCTAGCTAATCTCCATCTAGCCATGGAAAATGATTTAACAGTAATCCCAGTGTTAAATAAGATTGATCTGCCCTCAGCTCAACCTGATAAGTTTGCGATCGAGTTATCTAAGCTTGTTGGTTGCAGGCCGGAGGATTGCTTACGAGTCTCTGGAAAATCAGGAATCGGCGTTGAAGGGCTATTGGATCAAATTGTGGCTCAGATTCCAGCTCCCAAAGGAAATTCAGAGGGGCCAGCAAGGGCGCTAATTTTCGATTCGGTCTATGACACATATCGTGGAGTAGTGACCTATGTTCGAGTATTTGATGGTCACCTCTCACCTAGGGAGCAGATACAGATGTTCTCAACTGGAGTTAAGCATGAGCTATTAGATATTGGAGTGATTTCACCTGAACCAGTATCTAGTAAGGGTCTAGGAGTTGGCGAGGTGGGCTATCTAATCACCGGAGTCAAGGAAGTTCGCCAATCAAGAGTCGGAGATACTGTTACCTCTTTCCATAGACCAGCACTTGAAGCTCTATCTGGATATGAAGATCCAAAACCAATGGTCTTTTCCGGACTATTTCCCATAGATGGCGATCAATATCCACTACTACAAGATGCCTTAGATAAATTGCAATTAAATGATGCTGCTCTCGTTTATGAGCCAGAGAATTCGGCAGCGCTTGGCTTTGGCTTTAGATGTGGCTTTTTGGGACTTCTTCACATGGAAATCGTTCGAGAGCGCCTTGAGCGAGAATTCGATCTAACACTTATCTCTACCGCACCGAATGTGGTTTACACCGTTACCACTGAGAGTGGCCAGGAACTTGTGGTCACAAACCCTAGCGAATATCCCAATGGAAAAGTAGCTCAGGTGCGAGAACCTTTAGTCAAGGCAACAATTCTCTCCCCCGCTGATTACATCGGAACGATTATGGAGTTATGCCAACAAAGGCGCGGTTCGCTAATTGGCATGGACTACCTCTCTGAAGATCGCGTCGAGATTCGCTACGCCTTGCCACTTGCTGAGATCGTCTTTGATTTCTTTGATCAATTAAAGTCTAGAACTAGGGGCTATGCCTCACTTGATTACGAACCAATTGGTGAAGCGGAAGGCGATCTAGTAAAAGTCGACATCTTGCTACAAGGGGAAAAAGTCGATGCCTTCAGCTCAATTGTGCATCGCGAGAAGGCTTATAGCTATGGAGTGATGATGACTTCAAAGCTTAGAGAGCTAATTCCAAGGCAGCAGTTTGAAGTACCGATTCAAGCAGCCATTGGGGCCAAGATTATTGCTCGCGAAACAATTCGCGCGATCCGCAAAGATGTTTTGGCAAAGTGTTATGGCGGAGATATTTCTCGTAAGCGTAAACTCTTAGAGAAGCAGAGAGAGGGAAAGAAGCGAATGAAGATGGTGGGAAGAGTCGAAGTCCCACAGGAAGCATTCATTGCGGCACTTTCAACCAATTCTGATAAAGAGAGCGGAAAGGCGAAGAAGTAGCATGAGCCAGCAACTCTCTTTCTACGTGCATATCCCTTACTGCGCAAAAAGATGCGGTTATTGTGACTTCAACACCTACACCCCAGGTGAGTTAAAGAGCGGAGATCTAGATGCTCTCTCATCTAGCTATATTGATTCGACAATAAGGGAAATCCAGATGGCCTCTCAGGTTGTTGGCCCGGCTGTTGTTCCCACAGTGTTCTTTGGAGGGGGAACACCTTCACTTCTTCCTGCAGCCCAATTAGCGCGGGTAATTGGCGCAATTAGAAGTAACTTCACCATAGAGCAAGGCGTTGAGATAACACTTGAGGTGAACCCAGATTCGGTAAGTAGGCCATTTCTAGATGAAATCAAGAGTGTTGGTGCGACACGGATTTCTATGGGGATGCAATCTGCAGTTGGCTCGGTGTTGAAAACTCTAGGTCGCACTCATCATCCCGAAAGTGTTGGCCAAGCGGTAACTATGGCAAGAGCTTCTGGATTTGAGCATGTGAGCGTCGACTTAATCTATGGCTCACCTGGCGAAACTATGGAGGATTGGCAGAAGAGTTTGGAATATGCACTCTCATTAGATATCGATCACATTAGCGCATATGCCTTAATCGTTGAGAAGGGCACAAAGCTTGCTGCTCAAGTTAATCGCGGTGAATTAACAATGCCTCCAGATGATCAGAGTGCCGATAAGTATTTGCTAGCAGATGAACTCTTTGAGGCGGCAGGGTTTAGTTGGTATGAGCTAAGTAATTGGAGTAAGCCTGGCGGGCAATGTCGCCACAACATCGCCTATTGGGATGGGTCATTTTGGTGGGGAGTAGGAGCCGGCGCTCATTCTTACTTCAAAGGTAAGCGTTGGTGGAACGTTAAGCACCCCGGTTCTTATCAAGAAAGGATTTCACTGGGTCAAAGCCCAGAATCATGTCATGAGATATTGACTCCAGGTAATCTCCTAGATGAGTTCATAATGCTTCAAATGAGAAGGCGTGAGGGAATCATGCATAGTCGTTTGAATTCTTCACAGCTGAGTAAAGCTGAAGATTTTCTTTGCTCTGGATTTCTAGACACCGCAAGTTGGAGCGATTTGCGATTGGTATTGAACAGAAACGGGCGCCTGATTGCCGATAGAATCGTGCGCGAGTTAGTCTTGTAGTAACTTTGCCTTATGGCCACTATGCATACCGTCATTACCCTCCTGCTTGCCTTAATTTTCCTCATCGCAGGGCTTTCAAAATCCAGTGGTAGTAGCGCCGGACTATCTGGAACCAGGGATGTGGGATTTCCCGATGGATTGGCAAGGTTGGTGGGGATTTTTGAAACCCTAGCCTCATCTGCTCTAATAGTCGGTTTTTCTCTTGATAACTCGGATTTGAAACTCTATGGATATGTGATTATCTGGTTTGTTATGGCGGGGGCGATCTTCTTTCACTTCAAAGCGAATAAGATTCGCACAGGATTTCCAGCCATGCTGCTAATCATTTTGGCCACTTTAGGTATTGCTACGCTCTAATGAGATCGAAAGGGAATTGCTAGAGGATGGAAAGAAGGCAACTTGAAATCTTAAAGGCCATAGTTGAGGAGTATGTGGCTACTGAAGAGCCAGTGGGCTCCAAAACAATTTCAGAAAAGAGCACCCTTGGAATATCTTCGGCAACTATTCGAAACGAGATGTCGATCCTTGAAGGCGCTGGATTAATCACTCAACCACATACCAGTGCCGGAAGGATCCCCACCGATAAGGGATACCGTCTGTTTGTCGATAAAATCGCCACAGTTAAGCCTCTCTCAACTGCTGAACGTCGGGCTATTGAAACCTTCTTAGAGGGCGCCAATGATCTAGATGACATCGTGATGAGAACTGTTCGCCTCCTTGCTCAGGTGACTAAGCAGGTGGCGGTTGTTCAATACCCACTGCTAACCAAGTCACGAGTAAGACATATTGAGCTAGTGCTTTTGACCCCATCTCGCTTGATGTTGGTGCTCATCACTACTGCTGGTCGGGTCGAGCAGCGAGTACTAGAGCTTCCTTATGATCTCAGCGATGCTCTCTTGAGTGATTTGCGTCAGAGATTAAATGGAGCAGTGGTTGGGAAAGCAATGTCAGATGTTGGGCAGGACCTTGATGCAATCTTGGCTCACTTTGGCAAGAATGAGAGGACTTCTACTGCTCTGATAATTTCAAATCTAATTGAGATGGCAATTGAGAGACCAGAGGAGAAAGTTGTATTAGCAGGCACGGCTAATTTAGCCAGATCAAATAGTGAGTCATCATCAGAAATTCATGGAGTATTAGAGGCCCTTGAGGAGCAAGTAGTTCTATTAAGGCTGCTAAGTGATGCTGGGGATACGATGCGAGTTCGAATTGGAATGGAACAGTCAGAAAGCGGTCTGCAGCGCACCAGTTTGGTATCGATGGGCTATGGAGTAGATGGCAATTCACTTGGAGCGCTAGGAATTATAGGACCGACCAGAATGGATTACTCGTCCTCCATGTCTGCGGTTAATGCCGTTGCCAGATATGTTGGAAGATTCTTGATGGATAATCAATGATGAGTGATCTTTATAAAGCACTTGGCCTTGATAGAGATGCCTCACAAGATGAGATAAAGAAGAGCTATCGCAAACTTGCTCGCGAGCTTCATCCAGATGTCAATCCAGATCCTAAGGTGCAGGATCGCTTCAAAGAGATTACTGCTGCCTACGAAATATTAAGTGATCCAGAAAAGCGCAGTAACTATGATCGCGGAGGAGATAGTTTTGCTGGCTTCGGCGGGGGCTTTGGCGGCTTTAGTGACATTATGGATGCTTTCTTTGGTGGAAGCGGAAATCCCAGAGGGCCAAGAGCTAGAACTCGTCAGGGGCAAGATGCGCTAATTCGCACCACAATTACTCTGTCTGAGGCATGCTTTGGAACAGAGCGTGAAATTGGAGTTGAGACGGCCATCATCTGCTCTAAGTGTGGTGGAGATGGCTGCGCGCCGGGAACTACGACTCGCACTTGCGATATTTGTAAGGGAAGAGGCGAGATTCAACAAGTCACTCGATCCTTTATTGGCCAAGTTATGACCTCCAGGCCATGTGGAACATGCCAGGGTTTTGGCACCATGATTCCACAAGTCTGTACCGAGTGTTCTGGAGATGGCCGGGTGAGGGCGCGCAGAAATGTCTCCGTAAAAATCCCTGCTGGGGTTGAGACTGGAAATCGCATGCAACTATCTGGCCAAGGAGAAGTTGGCGCATGGGGTGGACCTGCTGGGGATCTATATGTAGAGATGATCGTTGAAGAACACGAGTATCTTGTTCGCGATGGAGATAACTTGCATATCGCAGTCTCGGTTCCAATGACTGCAGCGGCTCTAGGAAGTGACATGACTATTGAAACTCTCGATGGCCCGATGGATATCTTGATAAAGCCTGGGACTCAAAGTGGCGAGATGATTGTAGTCAAAGCAAAGGGGATGACTAGGTTGCGTGGCGGTGGCAGGGGCAATCTCTACGCCCATGTAAGCGTTGAAGTGCCTAGTAGGTTATCGAAAAAAGAGAGCGACGTATTAAGGGAATTTGCCAAACTGCGCAGTGAAAATAAGAGCTCAAATAAGATGAAATCCAATAAAGAAGTTGGCCAGAATAACGGTGGCTTTTTTGGTAAATTCAAAGAAGCCTTTAGAAACTAATGATCCCAGTATTTATCGTCGATGAGCTACCAGATAAGGGCGAGTTACTTGTTTCAGGGGATGAAGCCCATCATGCGATAAATGTAACCAGGATCAAGGTCAATGAGATCATTGCGCTAACCGATGGCAAGGGTCGTAAAGTCAGTGTTGAAGTCACCTCGATTAGTAGGAAGTCATTTTCTGCCAAAGTCTTAACGGTTCAAGACTTTCCCCCTTCAAAGATTTGGCTCACGGTCATGCAAGCTTTGACCAAAGGTGATAGGGCAAGGGAAACAATTGAGTTATTAACAGAAGCTGGAGTCGATGAGATTGTTCCGTGGTGCGCCAATCGCTCTATTGGACAATTTAGAGATGAGCAAGATTCTCTGGATAAGTGGCGTAATTGGGCCAGAGAATCTACAAAGCAATCAAGGAGAGCTTGGTTTCCAAAGATTTCTCCCTTGCAAAGCGGAGTAGGCGCAAGTGAAGTTCTAGCAGATTTTGACCTAGCGCTACTTTTCCACGAATCTGATGGGGGAAAGTTGTCAGGACTGCTATCTAGAGCTCAGGGCGAAAGAAAGGTTAATAGGGTCTTACTTATCATCGGGCCTGAAGGTGGAATCAGCGATGAAGAAGCTTCAGCGTTCCTAGAGCGCGGCGCTCTCCCTGTTGCCATGGGACTTCCAATCTTCCGTTCAGCTCACGCCGGGGCTGCAGCCCTTGCAGCAGTGCAAACTGGCCTTGGTATCTGGTAGAGATAACCCATGAAATGTCTCTTCTGCTCGATTGTAAGCGGTGAGATCCCTGCCGATACAGTCAAAGAGAGCGATAACGTCATAGCATTTAATGACATCAATCCGGTAGCACCAACTCATGTGCTGGTAATTCCCAAAATTCACTATGAAAATGCCTCGGAGCTAGCAAGTGCAAGCCCTGACGTTCTAATTGAGTGCCTTGAGATGGCTTCAAGTATTGCCAAAGAGCGTGAGTTAGATGGTTATCGCACAGTTTTCAATACTGGCGCTGATGGCGGCCAGAGCGTATTCCACGCTCACCTGCACCTCCTAGGTGGTCGTGCATTGGCCTGGCCGCCTGGATAGAATTGGTGTAATGGATCGAATCGTTCTAACGCTACCTAGCGATATCTCCAGCGTCTCCATAACTGGTCCTAATGATTCTTACATCAAGTCCCTTGAGGGCGCCTTTCGTGATGTGGCAATTACCGTTAGAGGAAATGAAGTAATTCTTCGGGGAAGCCCTGAAGGATGCGAGAGAGTAAAACAGCTAATTCAAAGTTTTCTCACCGTCATCCGTGCCGGTCAGCCCCTAAGTGATGATGCAGTTAGACGCTCCATAGCGATGATTAATGATGGAAGCTCACCTGCTGAAGTTTTGACTCTCAATATCTTAAGCAATCGTGGCAAGACAATTCGCCCCAAGACTCCCAATCAGAAGCGCTATGTAGATGCCATTGCCAAGAACACGGTCACCTTCGGAATCGGACCTGCAGGAACTGGGAAAACATACCTTGCGATGGCAAAAGCAGTGCAAGCTCTGCAATCAAAGCAGGTAAATAGAATTATTCTTACAAGGCCAGCAGTTGAGGCAGGCGAGAGACTTGGCTTCTTGCCTGGAACCCTGCATGAAAAGATCGATCCCTATCTTCGTCCTCTCTTTGATGCTCTCCATGACATGCTCGATCCAGAGGCCATTCCTCGCCTAATGTCATCAGGAACTATTGAAGTTGCGCCTCTGGCATATATGCGGGGAAGAACGCTCAATGACTCATTCATTATCTTGGATGAAGCGCAGAACACCTCTGCTGAGCAGATGAAGATGTTTTTGACCAGACTGGGATTTTCATCAAAGATGGTCATTACTGGAGATATTACCCAGATAGATCTTCCGAGCCATCAGGATTCGGGCTTAAAGATCGTGCGCGATATTCTAGAAGGTATCGATGATATCTCCTTTATGGATTTGACTTCAGAGGACGTGGTTCGCCACAGATTGGTTAGTGAAATCGTTGATGCGTATGGCCGTTTTGATACTTTGGTAGGTGAAAATATAGGCGGCAGACGAGAGAATAAACCACGATCCCTAAGGAGTGACCGCTAACTTACTTGACCTATTAGGTAAAGTGCGAGATGAATATAGAACTTAGCAATTTAACTGATTCTAATTGCGATTTAGCGCGCCTGAAGTCTCTGGCCCATTTCACGATCTTGGCCCAGGGAGCTCATCCTGATTCAGAGCTAAGTATTTCCTTGCTTGATGAAGAAGAGATGAGCGCACTTCACTTGCGTTGGATGAATGAAGATGGTCCCACCGATGTTCTCTCATTTCCGATGGATGAAGTTCAACCGAATTCGGCAGCGCTAGGCCCGGCAATGCTCGGAGATATCGCTCTTTGTCCAAGCTATGCCAAGCAAAATGCGCAAAAGGTTAATTCCAGCCTCCAAGATGAATTGGAATTGTTGACGGTCCATGGAGTCCTCCATCTTCTAGGATATGACCACCTTGAAGCGGATGAGAAAGAAGTGATGTTTACCCTGCAGGATAGATATCTAACCGAATGGAGAGTTAAGCGGTGAGCGTTACTGAAGTTTTATCAGTCGTTGCCCTACTGCTTCTTGCTGGTTTCTTAGCTGGCTCTGAATCTGCCATTAACTCCATTTCTCGAGTATTTGTAGAAGAGCTAGAAGTCAAGTCTTCCAAAAGAGTTGCTTGGGTTGCTAGAGTTATTAATGAGCCTGCCCGCTATTTGAATGTGATTCTGTTTGTAAGAAAAGCATCTGAGTTAACCGCAACGGTAATTGTTGCTCAGGCATTTATCGCTTTTTTTGATCCTATTGCCTTAGCTATGTTTTTTGCAGTGTTCACGATGGTTGTGCTCTCCTATGTCGTTATCGGAGTTGGTCCAAGAACTTTGGCAAAACAGAATGCCGGACGCTGGATAATTCCTTCCTGTGTGGTTGCGGTAATAATGTCAAAGATATTGGGTCCACTGACTGCTCTATTAATTGCCATTGGTAATGCCATCACCCCGGGAAAAGGTTTCAAATCTGGCCCTTTTGCCAATGAGGCAGAGCTTCGAGATCTAGTTGATCAAGCCCACGAACGTGGATTGGTTGAAGAGTCGGAGCACGAGATGATTCACTCTGTATTCGAATTAGGCGATACCTTAGTTCGAGAGTTGATGGTTCCAAGGACTGAAATGGTCTGGATTGAAGGCGAAAAGAACCTACGACAAGGTCTCTCACTTGCTCTTCGCTCAGGTTTCACCAGAATCCCAGTAATTGGGGAGAATCTTGATGAGATTCTAGGAATTGCGTATGTGAAAGATTTAGCCAGAAGAACCCATGAATATCGCGAAGCCGAATTGAGCGAACTGGTCGGCCAGCACATTAGAGGAGCAACATTTGTTCCTGAAACCAAGGCTGCATCTGAGCTATTAAAGGAGATGCAGCGGGATCAGATCCACTTAGCTATCGTAGTTGATGAGTATGGCGGAACTGCCGGACTCATTACTATTGAAGATATTTTGGAAGAAATTGTTGGCGAAATTGCTGATGAATACGATGATGATTTAGAAGAGTTCGAATGGGTTAGTGATTCTCAAGTGCGGGTTTCGGCCAGACTTCATCTAGAAGATTTGGCAGATAAACTTGAATTCGAATTAAGCGAAGATGAAAGGGAGGACGTAGACACAATTGGTGGATTTGTGGCCAAAAGCCTAGGACGAGTGCCAATTCCAGGAAGCACTGTCGCGCTGAAAGGTTGGGTCATTACTGCAGAGCGTCCTATTGGAAGAAGACATCGCATTGCAACTTTCTTAGTTGAGCGCCCAGCTGATCAAGTTCCAACCAAAGAGGTTTAGAGTTGGCTAATGCGTATCGTTAGATTTTCTCCTCCTACCGGCTCTAAATTAGGAAGCGATCCTCACTTTGGCATCCTGGAGGATGACGCGAGCATCACGGCTATTGCTAGCGATCCGCTCTATGCTGAAATCTTTAGGCAAAAGGAAGTCTTTGCACTTAAAGACGTGCGACTCCTTGCGCCAGTAATTCCAAGAAGCAAAGTGGTCTGTGTTGGAAAGAATTATGCCGATCATGCAGCAGAGATGGGCGGCGAGGTTCCTGCAGAGCCGATCATTTTCATCAAGCCAAATACTTCAGTAATTGGACCGGAGGATCTAATTCAATGGCCAGATTCCAGTGAGCGGATTGATCATGAAGCAGAGTTAGCCGTGGTTATCTCCAAGATTTGCAAAGAAGTTCCAAGACAAAAGGTAAGAGATGTGATTTTTGGCTTCACGTTGGCCAATGATGTAACCGCTAGAGATCTGCAGAAGAAAGATGGGCAATGGAGCAGGGCCAAGGGTTTTGATACTTTTTGCCCAATTGGTCCTTGGATTGATACAGAATTCGTTCCAGGCGAACAGTTGATTACTGCTCATGTTGATGGTCAACTAAAGCAGAGCGCCAAGCTCTCCGATATGGTCTTTGATGTGCCATTTATCATTGAATTTGTCACGAAAGTCATGACCCTGCTTCCAGGAGATGTAATACTCACTGGTACTCCCTCAGGAATTGGCCCGATGAATCCCTTAGGTGAGGTGAGCGTCTCCATCGATGGACTTGGAACGCTCCGGAATAGGGTAAGTAGCCGTGGCTAATCCATCGACTCGAGAAGTTAGAACGCGCTTTGCGCCATCTCCAACAGGTGATCTCCATCTGGGAAATGTCCGCACAGCTCTCTTTGCTTGGGCCTATGCCAGACATTGCTCGGGAAAATTGATATTTCGCGTTGAAGATACTGATCGCGAGAGAGTTACCGATGAATATATCCAGCGCGCCGTAGAGACCCTTAAATGGCTGGGAATTGATTGGGATGAGGGCCCGCAAGTTGGGGGAGAACATGGGCCTTATCTGCAATCTCAGAGGCTTGAGATTTATCAACATTGGGCCGATTTCTTTATCAAGAATGGCGATGCCTACTATTGCTACTGCTCAACTGAGGAGTTAGAGATACGGCGCAAGAAGCAGAGAGAGTTGAATCAAGCTCCCGGATATGACGGAAAGTGTAGTTCTCTTGCTAGTGCTGAGATTCAAGGATTTATCAAAGAGGGTAGAGCTCCGGTTATCCGTATGCGCATGGCAGGCGGTGTTACAACTTTTACCGATTTAATCAGAGGTGAAGTCAGCTTTGAACATAAATATGTTCCAGACTTTGTCTTAATGCGAGCTGATGGTTCACCGCTCTATACCCTAGCTGTTGCTGTCGATGACGTACTCATGAAGATTACCCATGTGCTTAGGGGAGAGGATCTGCTCTCATCAACCCCTAGGCAGATTAGGGTTTATCAAGCAATGGGGGTTGCGCCTCAAGACTTTCCAGTTTTTGCTCACTTGCCATTTGTTATGGGTCAAGATAATGCCAAACTCTCCAAGCGTAATGGCGAGGTATCAATTGCTTGGTATCGCCAGGCAGGCTTCTTGCCTGAGGCAATCTGCAATTACCTAGCTCTATTGGGTTGGTCTCCTGGCGATGATCGTGAAAATGTCTCGATGAGTGAATTAGCGGAGTTATTTGTTCTGGAACGAGTTAGTAGCTCACCAGCCAGATTTGATATGAAAAAACTTGAAGCAATAAACGGCGAGAAGATTAGGAGTTTAAGCCTCGATGATTTCTTATCAAGGGCCTTACCTTTCCTGCTTAAAGATGGCGTAGTAAGCGGTAAGGAGGAAGAAATTGCAATTCTCCGCCACGCACTTCCTATTATCCAAGAGCGTATTGCCAGGATGAATGAAGTCAGCGCCATGCTTAAATTCCTCTTTACCGATGAGCTTTCCTTCGACCAAGAATCTATTTCCGCGCTATCCCAAGATCGAGCCAAGGAAGTCATTGTTAAGTCCTTAGAGGCCTTGGAAGGACTTAGTGATTGGAGCCATGAGGCCATTGAGGCGAAATTGCGTGGAGCTCTAATTGAGCAGATGGCCCTAAAGCCACGCCTGGCCTTCTCGCCAGTTCGAATCGCAGTTACTGGAAGCCGCATCTCCCCTCCGCTATTTGAATCTATGGAGCTGCTCGGAAAGCAGCGCTGTATTTCGCGTCTAAATGCTGCAGTTCGATAGAGCCGGAGATTCACGGTATTCTTAAGACCCTCTTGTAGACAAGTTAAGTAATTTATTTTGCTTAAATCCTATTTAAGAGTAAGTGCTTTGGGGTATGGGGTAATTGGCAGCCCAGCTGATTCTGGATCAGCTTGTCTAGGTTCGAGTCCTGGTACCCCAGCGGAAGAAAACTTAATAGTAATTTTCCAGTAAAGAAATGAATCTGGCTCCGTCGTCTAGTGGCCTAGGACTCTGGCTTCTCAAGCCAGCTACGGGGGTTCGAATCCCCTCGGAGCTACCAGGTATTAGTTCTTCCTTGAGATGTATTCACTAAGCTTCTGGGATGTTGCAACTAGAGCTGCAGCATGAATTCGCCCCGGCTGTCTTCCAAGTCTCTCAATTGGCCCACTGATGCTAACTGCAGCAATTACTCGATTATTTGGCCCACGTACCGGGGCTGATACTGAAGCGACCCCTGGCTCTCTTTCACCAACGCTCTGTGCCCATCCGCGTCTGCGCACTGCAGCAAGGGTTGCAGCATTGAATCTGGCGCCAGTTAGTGCGCGATGTAATTTGTCAGCATCTTCCCAAGCAAGAAGAATCTGAGCTGCAGATCCAGCACTCATAGTAAGAGCGGCTCCAATTGGAACTGAATCACGAAGCCCTGATAATCGCTCGGCTGCTGCAACACAGATTCGCATCTCACCTTGGCGGCGATAGAGCTGGGCGCTCTCGCCGGTGGCATCACGCAGAGCAATTAGCGCTGGGTTCGCCGCGGCAAGGAGGCGATCCTCACCGGCTGAGGCGGCAAGCTCTCCGGACCTTGCTCCAAGAACAAAGCGCCCGGTCAAATCACGGGCAAGTAGGCGGTGAAATTCCAGGGCCACAGCCAGTCGATGAGCCGTTGGGCGTGAGATTCTTGTAGCGGCAACTAGCTCACCTAAGGAGTGAGGCCCAGATTCTAGAACTGAGAGGATCTTTACCGCTTTATCTAAGACGCCAACTCCGCTAATCTTCTTGTCCATAATCCAATATTGCCATCTCATCATTTGAGAAGCAAGTAGTAAGGGGTAAGAAGTAAGGAGACTATGGGAAAGACGCTGGCCGAAAAAGTCTGGGACGACCATCTTGTAAGAAGCGCAGATGGTGAGCCAGATTTGCTCTATGTCGATCTTCATTTAATTCATGAAGTAACAAGTCCTCAGGCCTTTGATGGGTTGCGCCTGGCAAAGAGAGCAGTACGTAGGCCTGATTTAACTTTAGCTACTGAAGATCACAATGTTCCAACCCTTGACATCGATAAGCCAATTGCCGATCCCATCTCGCGCTTACAAGTTGATACCCTGCGAAAGAATTGCCAAGAGTTTGGCATCAGACTCCACTCGCTGGGAGATGTAGAGCAGGGAATTGTCCATGTAGTTGGTCCGCAACTGGGGTTGACCCAACCTGGAATGACTATTGTCTGCGGTGATTCTCATACCTCAACCCATGGAGCATTTGGCGCACTTGCTTTTGGAATTGGCACTAGTGAAGTTGAACATGTCCTGGCTACTCAAACTCTGCCATTGACTAGGCCCAAGACCATGGCCATCAGTGTTGAAGGAGAGCTAAAACCTGGAGTGACCAGCAAAGACATCATCCTTGCTATCATCGCCAAAGTTGGAACCGGTGGTGGACAGGGGCACATCCTTGAATATCGCGGAAGCGCCATTACAGCCCTATCAATGGAGGGGCGAATGACGATCTGCAATATGTCAATTGAGGCAGGGGCTAGAGCTGGGCTCATTGCTCCTGATGAGACCACCTTTGCATATCTTCGGGATCGCCCACATGCCCCAAAGGGTCAAGAGTGGGATAGAGCCCTTGCTTACTGGAGTGCATTAAGAAGCGATAGCGACGCCAGATTTGATAGAGAGATAACTCTTGATGCCAATCAACTCTCTCCCTTTGTTACCTGGGGAACCAACCCGGGACAAGGAATTGCCTTAGATGGAGCGATTCCAAACCCTGAGGATTTCGCAGACCCTGAGGAAGTTAGCGCAGCCCAGCGCGCCTTGGTCTACATGGATCTTAAGGCGGGAACCCCGATGAAGAGTATAAAGATTGATACGGTATTCCTTGGATCCTGCACCAATGGTCGGATTGAGGATCTAAGGGCGGCGGCCCAAATCATCAAGGGGAAGAAAGTTGCTGCCAATACGCGCATGTTGGTAGTTCCTGGTTCTGCCAGGGTGAGATTGCAAGCTGAGGAGGAAGGGCTGGATAGGCTCTTTTTGGAAGCTGGGGCCGAGTGGCGCAGCGCCGGTTGTTCTATGTGCCTTGGTATGAACCCTGATCAATTAACTCCAGGTGAGAGATCGGCATCAACTAGCAATAGGAATTTTGAAGGAAGACAAGGAAAAGGTGGAAGGACCCATCTAGTAAGCCCTCTGGTTGCTGCCGCCACTGCCCTACGTGGAACCCTTTCATCACCGGCAGATCTTTGAAGGATATAGCTATGGAAAAGTTTCTTTCTCATACTGGAAGCGCTCTTCCGCTAAGGCGTAGCAATGTTGATACCGATCAAATAATTCCGGCTGTCTATCTAAAGCGCGTTACCCGCTCAGGATTTGAAGATGGCTTATTTGCTGCCTGGAGAAGTGATCCTGACTTTGTACTAAACAAGGCGGAATATAGTAAGGCTAGCATTCTGGTTGTAGGCGCTGATTTTGGCACTGGATCCTCAAGAGAGCATGCGGTATGGGCGCTACAAAACTATGGATTTAGAGTAGTAATTTCATCGAGATTTGCCGATATCTTCCGGGGGAATTCCCTGAAAGCAGGCCTTCTCCCGGTAATCCTCCCGCAGGCAGATGTCGAGGCGCTCTGGAGCGCTGTTGAGGCAGAGCCAACCTTGGAGATAAAAGTAGATCTCCAGACTCGCTTGGTCTCCTATAGAAATCAAGTAATTTCCTTTGATTTAGATGACTACACCCGCTGGCGCTTGATGGAGGGCCTTGACGATATTGGTCTAACTTTAAGAAACATTCATGAAGTAGAGAATTTCGAAGAAAAAGGCGCGAAATTCAAGCCAAAAACGCTGCCTGCCTTGCCCTAAGCAGTTCTTTTGCGCGACTCTCAACTTTGAATTGAGAGTTTTTTACGCATAAAACAGGCATTTTTTAGTGTTTACTGGCAATTAATTTATTGCGACACACCGACTTTGATGCGCGAAAACCTTGATTTTCTTGCGTAAATTAACCACTAGGTTAGGCAAAAGCTTAACTTCACGCGTATATAAGGGGATTAAATGAACAAGACCCAGTTCATTGCTTCGTTGGCTCCTCACTTCAACGGAAGCAAGAAAGAGGCAGCACACGCTGTTGAAATCGTCTTCGATTCACTCGTGCGCAACCTTCACAGAGGCGAAGATGTCATCATCAACGACTTTGGAAAGTTTAAGAAAGTAGATCGCAAAGCTCGTCAGGGACGGAATCCTTTTACTGGCGAAACTATCGAAATCAAGGCAAGCAAGAAGGTTCGCTTCCTGCCAGCCAAGGCCCTCAAGGAAATTGTCTCTGGTGCTCGCAAATTAGGACCGGCGCCAAAGCCAGCTCCAGTAGTCAAACCTGCGGCTAAGAAGGCAGTCAAGAAAGTGGCTAAAAAGCCAGCCAAGAAGGCCAAGAAGGCCAAGAAGGCCAAGAAGAGATAGTTATCTTTTCATCTAAAGGCCACGCCTAGGGGGCGTGGCCTTTATTCTCTCTGTCCTAGGCTAGAGCCATGAGCGCCGTGCGGCCAGAGACTCTATATCTTCCGCCTCAAGGAGATCCCCCAGGAACCAATCCTTGGTTTCGCTTTGGTGCTGCGGTAATCAAGCCAATTCTTAACTTAATCATTAAGAAAGATTGGAAGGGTGCGCAGCATCTGCCAAAAAGCGGGCCGGTGATAGTAGTTTGTAATCATCTCTCATACATTGACCCTCTTACCTTCACCCATTTTCTTTATAACAATGGTCGCGCCCCAAGGTACCTAGGAAAAGAGTCGGTCTTTCGCATTCCTATCATCGGCCGGGTGATCAGCGGAACGGGGCAGATTCCAGTCAGCCGCGAATCAAAGGATGCAGTCAAAGGTCTAGAGCATGCCATTGCGGTATTAAAGGCCGGACACCTGCTCGGCGTCTATCCTGAAGGAACCCTTACTCGTGATGAAAATTTATGGCCGATGAAGGCCAAGACAGGAGTTGCTCGCCTTGCCCTAATTACCGGAGCACCAGTAATTCCCTGTGCATCCTGGGGGCCTGAGAAGGTACTGCCGCCCTATAGTAAAAAGTTAAGGGTATTTCCGAGGAGCAAAGTTTCAATTCTTATGGGAGCACCTGTTGATCTCTCGCCTTGGCATGGAAAGAGCGATGATCTAGAGGCAGTTGAGGCAGCAGTAGATCACATCATGGACCGAATTACCGAGCTACTTGAGATCTTAAGGGGAGAGAGCGCACCTGCAATTCGCTTTGATCCTAAAGGCTCTGATCTGCCAAGAATTGGCAATTTCAAGAAAGCAAAGAAAGCAAAGGAATAGTGAAGATCGCAGTTCTTGGCTCAGGTCAATGGGGCAGCGCTCTGGCCCAAGTCCTTATTGATGCCGGCAATGCAGTTGTTCTTTGGGGAAGAAGTCAAGAAGTGATCGATGAGATAAACGCGAAGCACACCAACAACGCCTATCTTGCTCAGCATCTTCTTCCAGAGCAGATATCTGCTACTTGCGATATCAGACAAGCTTTAGGTGGGGCAAATCTCATAGTTCTAGCTATTCCCTCCCAAGCTCTACGGCAGAGCCTCGAGACCTGGAAAGGCTTGATCTCACCTGATATTCCAATAGTTTCCAGCCTGAAAGGAATCGAGATCTCTACTCAACTTCGTATGAGTGAGGTGATTGGCCAGGTACTAGGTAGGGATGGCTCAACGATTTCAGCATTGACCGGGCCTAACTTAGCCCTCGAAGTAATTCTAAGACAGCCTGCTGGAGCAGTTTCCGCCTCAACTAATCAAGGGTTAGCGGATATGACTGCTAAAACTTTTAGCACACCATACTTTCGTGTCTATACCTCAAATGATGTTATTGGTTGTGAATTAGCAAGTGCCGCCAAGAATGTCATTGCCATAGCAGTTGGCATGTCAATCGGCATGGGCTTTGGCGAGAATACTCAAGCATTAGTTATTACTAGAGGTTTAAACGAACTGACCCGATTAGCAGTTGCCAGAGGTGCTTTGCCCCTAACTTTTGTAGGACTTGCCGGAGTCGGTGACCTTTTAGCAACATGTGGATCTCCACTCTCGCGCAATCGCACATTCGGGGAAGCTCTAGGAAGAAGCGGTTCAGTTGAGCAGGCCATGAAAGCTATTTCATCAACTGCAGAAGGGGTAACCTCAGCCCAAGCAGTAGTTGAACTTGCTCATCTTGTTGGCATTGAGGCTCCAATCATGGAGGCAGTCTGTGATGTGGTTACAAGTAAGATTAGTCCGCAACAGGCATTTGTTAATTTAATGAAGATTCAAACTGGAGCGGAGATAGATCACGTATGAAGAGAATGCGCGTGGCCATCATCGCAGGCGGTCAAAGCAGTGAGCATCCGATCTCTTGTATTTCAGCCAGTGGAGTGCTAGCTGCAATCGATCAATCAAGATTTGACCCAATACTTATCGGCATTACCCAATCTGGCGCCTGGATTGATATGCGCCATAGTAGATTTGAAAGAGGCAGTGATGGACTCTCTTATGTGCCAGATGGGGGCGAGAAGTTAATTGTTGATATTCATGGCATCAAAGATAGTAAAGGCCATGATCTAGCAATTGACATCGCATTTCCTCTTCTGCACGGGGCATATGGCGAAGACGGAACGATTCAAGGCCTCCTTGAGATGGCTGGAATTGCCTATGTAGGCTCTGGGGTTTTGGCCTCAGCAGTTGCTATGGACAAGAGTTTTGCCAAGCCAATTTATGCAGACTTTGGATTAGAGGTTGTCGATGGAATTACTGTTCACAGAGATAATTGGGAGAAGTCAAGAGATCTGGAAATAGCGAAGATTAGAGCCCTGGGCTTTCCTATCTTCATAAAACCTGCTCGCAGTGGTTCAAGTCGGGGGACTGCTAAAGTAAAGGATGAATCAGCAATAAGTGGGGCAATTGAAGATGCATTTAGATTTGATCCAAGGGTCTTGGTTGAGGTCGCTGTTAAAGGCCGGGAGATTGAGTGCGCGGTGCTCCAAGTTGATTCAATTGCTAAGGCTTCAGTCTTAGGCGAGGTGAGAGTTCATCCACCTCATGAGTTCTATGACTTTGATGCCAAGTATCTAGATAGTTCAACCACATTTGATATTCCAGCAAACCTCCCAGAAGCGATCGCTCGCGAGATTAGCCAGGCAGCCATTACCGCCTTTGAGGCCCTCGGTTGTGAAGGGCTAGCAAGGGTCGACTTCTTCTTGACCGATTCTGGCGAAGTGATAATCAACGAGCTAAACACGATGCCTGGTTTCACCCCAAGATCGGTATTCCCTATGCTCTGGAGGGCCACTGGCAAGTCTTATAAAGAAGTAATAAGTGTGCTCTGCCGAAGTGCGCTTGATAGGTCAAAGAATGTAATTCGCTAATTGGCATGAAACTCCAATTCCAAGCAGAGCGAGCAACTTCTGATCAATGGCGCCGCATTGCTGCACTTCGATTACGCGCCTTAACTGATAGCCCACAGTGGTTTGCGGGGAATTCTAAGAAAGAAAGTGAACGAAGTGAAGCCGATTGGCGCTCACTCGTTACAAGCATCCGTTTTGTCATCTATACCTATGATGGCCGCGATGTTGGAATCATGAGCGTAGAGAAGGCAGAACCAATAAGAGGGACTGATTGCTGGCTAGGTGGTTGTTGGATTGAACCTGCGCTTCGAGGCAGAGGAATTACCGCGATGATGATTGCGCAACTAGATCAGATTTGTAGAAGCGAAGGCTGGAAGATTCAGGGTTTAGGAGTCTGGCCCGATAACGAGATTGCGATTAGGGCCTACTTAAGTTGCGGGTTTGAAAGGCATGGCGAACCTATGTCGAGCCTGAGCAGACCGGGCCAGATGTATCAAATAATGGTTAGAGATTTACCTAGCTAGAGGATTGCTACCGGACAGGTCAAAGTTCTAGTGATTCCCGGAACTGCATGAATCTTTGCAAGAACTGCTCTTCCTAAATCTTCCATGCTTGATGCCTCAGTTCTCATGATCACGTCATAAGGGCCAGTGACGCATTCGGCGATAGTTACTCCAGCTATGGCATTAACCGCCTTGGTAACGCTGGCGGCCTTGCCTACTTCGGTCTGAATCAAGATATATGCCTGAATTGACATTGATTTACCATCCTTCAATAAGAGATAGGACTGAGTCTCCCCGTTGGACTCCGCCCTCTAAATCCCCCCCTTGCTACAGGTGAGAGGTTAGCGCATTTAGGCTAGCCTGCGTAAGTATCAATTTTGGGATTGGAAGTGGGCCTTTGCGCGAAGATGAAGTATTGATCAGGGTGCGCTCCATCTTGGATGATGGCCGGGGCGATTCGGCTCTAATCGTAGGCAATGGAGATGATGGCGCTGTTCTTGGGCCAAGAAGTGATTTGACCGTCCTTGCAAGCGATATGGCCGTTGAGGGAGTTCACTTCAGCTTCTCTTGGAGTAGCGCTGAACAAGTTGGTCGAAAAGTATCTGCCGCAAACTTTGCAGACATTTGCGCGATGGGTGCCTGGCCAGAGTATCTCCTGGTGGCACTGGCATTTCCTGCAAGATTCGCCGATCAAGTAACCAAGTTGGCTCAAGGGATAAAGACCGAATGCCAAAGAGTTGGGGTTAAAGTAATTGGCGGTGATCTGAATAAGGCAAACGAAGTCGTGATTTCCATGACTGCTATCGGAAGAGTCAAGAAGCCAATTCGTCGAAGTGGGGCAGCGATTGGAGATAAGCTATTTATCTCAAGCCTGCCAGGATTTTCAGCAGCTGGCCTGTCGCTCCTAAAGCGCTCGAGTAATAACCAAAGCGGTGCATCTCTACAAGCTCGCTTGCTTCACCTAGCTCCTGATTTGGATTATGAGAAGTATCGCAAGAGCTACGAATTCTTATCATCGGCAATTGATACTAGCGATGGGCTAGTTATCGATGCCTCTCGCATTGCCAAGGCAAGTGGGATTGGGATAAACATCAGAGTCGATGCCTTACTTAATTGTTCAGAATTCAAAGAATTAGAAAGCGCTTCCGAATCTAGAGAGTCTGCCCTTGAGCATGCTCTATATGGGGGAGAGGATCATCTACTCCTTGCCACCAGCTCAGCTAAGGAGTTTGGATTTATTGAAATAGGTGAGGTGATCAAAGGCGATGGGGTTTATCTAGATGGGAAAAGAGCAGATACCAGCCCGGGCTACCAACACATTTGGTAGCCAGCTCTGCTAGCGGAGAACCTTTCCAGCCTTTAAGCAGGAGGTACAGACATACTGGCGCTTGGCATATCCATTAACTAGGGTGCGGACTTTCTGGATATTTGGATTCCAACGGCGGCGGGTACGGCGGTTTGAGTGAGAGACATTGTTACCAAAGCTAGGTCCCTTGCCACAGATATCGCATACAGCTGCCACGCTACTACTCCTTGGATTTGCCCACACTAGGGCTTGGTTAGTTGCGGGCGCAAGATTAGTCGCAAAGGCGCCAGTTGCGCCAATCAGCCTTCAATTTAGGCGAGAAATTTCCCCACATGGATAGCAAAGTGAGCCTAAGTCTTATCACTCCCACCTGAGAGAATGAAGCATGGCAAGCCTGGATTCATCACTGCTTTCAATACTTGGAGATAAGACGGCCCAAGTATTAGATGAAAACCTGGGGCTTAGAACCATCTCTGATCTTCTACGTCACTATCCCAGGCGCTATGTCATTCGCGGGGAGCTTACCGATATTCAGAGCCTGATTGAAGGCGAGGAGGTAACCATCTTTGCCAAGGTGGAAAGTAGCAAGGTGAAGAGGATTCCAGGAAGAAAAGGAGGGATTGTTGAAAGTGTAGTGACAGATGGTAGGGCTAGGTTAACGCTCACGTTCTTTAATCAAGCCTGGCGAGAGAAAGAGTTGCGACCTGGAAGACGGGGGCTCTTTGCTGGCAAAGTTGGCATATTCAAAGGAAAGCGCCAGTTAGCTCACCCTGACTACTTACTAATTCCTGAAGGCGATGATCTAGACCAGGCGATTGGCGATTTTGCTGGAAAGTTTCTTCCAGTTTATCCAGCAACTGCAAGAATGCCCTCATGGAAAATCGCTAAGTGTGTGCGATTAGCACTCGATACTTTAGATGAGATTACCGAGTATCTACCTCAGAATCTCCTAGCTGAATTTGATTATCCGAAGATTTCGGAAGCATTTAGGCAGGTTCACCAACCAGTTAGCGCTGAAAGCGCAGAGCTTGCTAGGCAGCGCTTAACCTTTGACGAAGCACTATTAATGCAGTTGTTCCTAGTCTTAAGAAGATACGAAGTAAGAGCGGCAAAGACCACCTCACGCGCACCAAGAAAGGATGGAGTATTAGCAGCTTTTGATAAGCGACTTCCCTTTGAGCTAACCGTAGGACAGAAAGAAGTCTGGCAAGAGATAGTCAGAGATCTCGCTAGTGATCATCCGATGTATCGACTTTTGCAAGGAGATGTGGGATCGGGTAAAACGATTATCGCTCTGCGTGCCATGCTCTCTGTTGTTGACTCGGGGGGGCAGGCTGCCCTTCTTGCTCCAACTGAAGTATTAGCACAGCAACATTACCGAAATTTCCTATCGCTTCTAAAGGACTTGGCTGAAGGGGGAATGATAGGAGGGGACCAAAGTGGAATTCAGGTTCGTCTTCTAACAGGCTCAACTGCTCCAGCACTTCGCAAAGAAGCCCTTGCTGCAATCTCATCTGGGCAAGCTGGAATAACTATTGGGACTCATGCGCTCTTAAGCGAGCGCGTTAATTTTAAAGATCTTGGTCTTATTGTTATTGATGAGCAACATCGATTTGGAGTTGAGCAGCGGGATGCGCTTAGAGATAAAGCTAGAGAGCCGGCGCATGTATTGGTTATGACTGCAACGCCGATACCAAGAACAGTGGCGATGACCATCTTTGGAGATTTAGATGTCTCAACTCTTAAAGATTTACCCCGAGGCAGATCCCCGATTACCACCCATGTTGTCTCGCAATCTAGTAGACCAGAGCATTTAACCCGGGCTTGGCAGAGAGCTTGCGAGGAAGTTAGTAATTCAAATCAGGTCTATATCGTGGCTCCTAGAATTTCAGCAGATGATGAATCAGATTTTCAAAGATTTGGACTTACTCCTGATGAATTAATACTTGCAAAGAGTTTGATTGACGAAGAAGAAGGATCATCTCTCAAGATGGCTGTGGGCTCGGTGGAGGAGCTCTATCCCATGCTTACTGGCACTGTGATGAAGAATCTGAGAGTTGGGAAGCTTCACGGTCGCCTATCTTCAGAGGAGAAAGAGGCGGTTATGCGAGCCTTTGTCCTTCATGAATTAGATGTCCTGGTTAGTACCACGGTGATTGAAGTTGGCGTGGATGTTGCCAACGCCACGATGATGATCATTATGAACGCCGAGAGATTTGGAGTTTCACAACTTCACCAACTTCGTGGCCGTATTGGCCGCGGCGTCTCACCTGGGCTCTGCCTATTTGTTACCGGAGCCAGCGAGGAGTCAACTGCGATGGCAAGGCTACGAGCAGTAGCTGAAACCACTGATGGGTTTGCACTTAGCCGTCTTGACTTGCAAGAACGTAGCGAGGGTGATGTCTTGGGAAGTGCGCAATCTGGAGCAAGATCTCACTTGAGGCTACTTCGAGTCATTAGAGATGAAGAGTTAATTGCTCAAGCGCGTTTGGTGGCGGAGAATCTGCTAAGCCAGGATCCAACTCTTTCGGCAAACCCAGAACTTGCTAAAGCGGTGGAGAAGCTAAGACAAGAAGAACGAGCCGCCTATTTGGAGAAACGGTAAATGAGAATCATTGCTGGCCTTGCCAAGGGACGAAATATGAATTCACCCATCGGTCAAGTTCATCCCACCTCTGATCGCGCCAGAGAAGCTCTCTTCTCAACTCTAGAGTCTGAGTTTGGATCCTTAAGTGATGCAAGATTTCTTGATCTCTACTGTGGCTCGGGAGCTGTTTCTTGCGAAGCGCTCTCACGCGGTGCTGGGATGGTAGTTGCTGTAGACAATGATGAGAAGGCAACTAGTGTTACTCGAAGCAATTTTGAAATACTTGAAAAAGTCCCCGGCCTCGGTTCTGCCTCTGCGATAACAATGTCTGCAGGAAAATATCTGGACAAGGGAGCTGACATTTCGTTTGATATCGTCTTTATTGATCCACCATATGACTTGCCAAATAGCGATGTAGAGAAAATATTGCTTTTACTTACTAGTAATGGATTTCTTAAGAAGTCATCGATCATTGCAGTTGAGCGTGATTCAAAATCCAAACCCTTCTCTTGGCCCCGAGGTTTAGCTGAGTTGAAGGTGCGAAAGTATGGCGCGGCCAGCATCTACTACGGTGAACCAAGGCAATAGCGAATTTTGCAATTCGTGTTAGCGTTGCCCCGTGAAGAAAGCAATATGCCCAGGCTCCTTTGACCCGATAACTAATGGGCACCTTGATGTTATTGAGCGGGCTAGCCACCTTTTTGACAAAGTAGTTGTTGCAGTTCTAGTAAATAGTTCCAAGGGTAGTTTATTTACGGTAGATGAGCGGATTGCCTTAGCAAAGGACTGCGTAAAGCACTTATCAAATGTAAAGGTCGATAGCTGGAGCGGATTGTTAGTTGATTACTGTCGAGAGAACGACATCGATGCCATAGTTAAGGGGCTACGAGCGGTCAGTGATTTTGACTACGAGCTTCAGATGGCTCAGATAAATCTGCAATTGAAAGGGGTAGACACCCTACTTATGGCAGCCAAACCAGCCTACTCTTTTCTGTCGTCATCTCTGGTCAGAGAGATTGCTCGCTACGGTGGGGATGTTTCAAGCCTGGTTCCAGCTGGGGTATTAATAGAGTTAGTTAAGAAAGCTAAGGATTCTTCTTCGGCGGGTTCGCAATTAGGAAGGTGATAAAGTGGAAGCAATTGAGAAACTCCAATCTGCCATAACTCTGGTCAATGAAGCCCGCTCAGTTCCATTATCTGCCTCTTGCGTGATGAATCGAGGTGAGATGTTGGAACTTCTCGAGGAGATTAGTCAAGCTCTGCCAAAAGATCTCTCAAATGCCCAGAGGCTATTGGGAAGTAGGGAGACAATTATTGAAGAGGGTAGACAGAGCGCCGAGCAGTTGATTGCCCATGCCAGAGAGGAAGTTGCTCGAATGGTTGAGCAGACTGCGATTGTGGCAGCTGCTAGGGAGGAATCTGCAAGAATAATTGATGAAGCCCACTCCAAAGTTGAGAAGGAACGCGAAGAAGTTGATGCTTACATTGATTCGCGCCTTGCTACCCTTGAAGTGATCCTAAATAAGACCTTAGAGGCAGTTAATCGCGGCCGTGAAAGACTGGCTGGCGCTAGCGATGAAGATGTGCTCTCCCGATTAGCGGAGTAGCACTTCTGTGAATTCCAATGCTGAGTCACCCTTTAAGGTCAATCTCCATGAACTTCCTAGGCGAGCTGGAGAATTTCGCCAATATCGCCTGGAGTTTCTGGCCCCACAAGCAATTGGGGTTGCCCTGCTTGAGATTCCAAAGTCAGAGCCGCTAGGAATCTCCTTTAAGGCAGAGTCTGTTGATGGCGGGGTTCTGCTCACCGGTGAAGTCATCTCTCATGCCAGGGGAGAATGTGGCAGATGTTTAGATCCGATTGACTTCGATATCTATCAGAAATTTCGAGAACTATTTCTTTACACCTCACGAGCTGGCGAGGTAGAAGATGATGCAGATGAGATCTTTAGCCTAGATGGTGATATTGCAGACCTTGAAGTCCCTATCCGTGATGCTGTGATACTTGCCATGCCCATTAATCCACTCTGCCAGAGCGAATGTTTAGGCCTTTGCCCAGTCTGCGGCCTTAAGTGGCGCGAGCTTGAAAAGGATCACAGCCATCAGGCCAGCGATCCTAGGTGGATTGGATTGGCTGATTGGAAGCCTTGATCAGGGGTGGTTTTGCAAAGATATCGACCCTGAGCAATACTTGGCCCTTAATATCTTGAAGACGTATTCTTCAAAAGGAGAATGACCGTGCCATTACCCAAGCGAAAGATGTCGCGCTCGCGCACGCGTTCTCGTCGCAGCCAGTGGAGAGCAACTCCTGCCGCTACTTCGACTTGCCCACAGTGCAAGCAACCTAAGTTGCAACATACCGCTTGCTTAACCTGCGGCACATATAACCGTCGTCAAGTTCTAGAGGTTTGATCTGAATCTGACTCTGACCGAAAAGCTCGGAGTTTCGGTAAGTCCAGAGTTACTTGAACTTGCTTTAACTCACCGCTCCTTTGCTTATGAATTGGGCGGTCTTCCAACAAATGAGCGTTTGGAATTCCTAGGCGACAGCGTCTTAGGTCTAGTCATTACCCAAGCTCTCTATGAGCGCTTTCCCGGTCTTGATGAATCTCGTCTCTCACCGCTTCGCTCAGGGATAGTAAATATGCGCGCGCTTGCACGTATTGCCAGAGAGTTAGGACTTGGCCCTGCGCTCAAAATTGGCAAGGGCGAAGAGGTAACCGGCGGAAGAGATAAGAATTCAATATTGGCAGATGCCTTCGAAGCCTTAGTCGGCGCAATCTATTTAGATCACGGCTTTGAAGTCAGCTCCCAGATAGTAATGAATCTGATGAAAAGTACCATTGACGAAGCGGCCACAAGGGGAGCAGGTCTTGATGGCAAGACGGCGCTTCAAGAAATTGTTGCAGCCTCCGGATGGGCTCCACCAGAGTATAAGGTGAGTGAATCAGGCCCTGATCACGATAAAGACTTTGTCGCCTATGCAATTGTCAATGGAGCTCAATATCCAGAAGGTCACGGCAAATCAAAGCGCGAAGCAGAACAGGTTGCAGCTCGAATCGCATTCGAAGCGCTCTCAAAAGATTGATTTATGCCTGAGTTGCCCGAGGTTGAAACGGTGCGCCGAGGTCTAGAACCTTGGATTGTTGGGAAGAAAATAAGGGAAATTGATGTGGTGCACAAGGGAGGTAATCGATCCTCCACGTATGCTCCGTTTGGCGCTATCCAGGGAGCAGAAGTTTTGGGCGTTGCCAGGCGTGGAAAATTCCTCTGGTTTCAACTAGATCGAGATCTTGCCCTCATGGCTCATCTAGGGATGAGCGGCCAGTTCTTGATCCAAGACAAGCACAGGGCCTATGAGAAACACTTACGCGTTCGTATCGATTGCGGAGACCGAAAGCGAGAAATCCGTTTTATTGATCAGCGGACTTTTGGCTGGATTGCCATCGACAAGCTCGTACCCGAAGGTTCGGACACAATTCCTCAATCTTTTGCTCGCATCGCTCCTGATGTATTTGACAAGAAATTCGATCGCCAAGGAGTCATTAATAGGATAAGCAGGAAGAACAGCGCGATCAAGCGAGTGCTACTCGACCAAAGCGTTGTTAGCGGAGTTGGCAACATCTATGCTGATGAGGCCTTGTGGCGTGCCAAGATTCATCCTGAGCGCATAGCAAAGGAACTATCAGTGCCAGAGATTTCAGAGCTTCTTAAGGCCACCATATCTGTCATGGAAGAAGCCTTGGAACAAGGCGGAACGAGTTTTGATGAGCTCTATATCAATGTCAATGGCGAGAGTGGATACTTTGAAGTAGAACTTGAGGCATATGGCCAGGAAGATGAGCCCTGTACCAGATGTGGCAGACAAATTCGCCGGATCACTCTCGGCAACCGATCATCGCATTTTTGTCCGCAATGCCAAAGGAAATCTCCCGCTAAAGAAACGGGGGAAAAGAGCGCGCCAAGGAAGAAAGTCAGCTCCAAGCGGGGGTAGAAACCAAGCGTGCCTGCGCTCACCCGATAGGTTCTACCTGTGTATTTGAAGAGCATTACCCTGAAGGGCTTTAAGTCCTTCGCCGCTCCAACCACCCTGAAGTTCGAGCCCGGGATCACCTGCGTGGTGGGACCCAATGGTGCGGGCAAGAGCAATGTGGTTGATGCTCTCTCCTGGGTTATGGGTGAGCAAGGAGCAAAGAGTCTGCGCGGCGGAAAGATGGAAGATGTAATCTTCGCAGGAACCTCCGGGCGCGCGCCTCTTGGGCGAGCAGAAGTTTCAGTAACTATTGATAACACCGATGGCGCATTGCCTATCGAATTTACTGAAGTAGCTATCTCAAGGACTCTTTTTAGAAATGGCCAGAGTGATTATCAAATCAATGGCGAATCCACACGCCTACTAGACATTCAAGAGCTATTGAGTGATAGCGGCATTGGCCGTGAGATGCATGTGATAGTTGGACAAGGACAACTTGATGCCATCCTTACTGCAAACCCAGAGGAGCGTAGGGGATTTATTGAAGAAGCGGCCGGAATTTTGAAACACCGCAAGAGAAAAGAGAAAGCCTTAAGAAAACTAGAGTCCATGCAAGGCAATATGTCTCGAGTTCAGGATTTAACCAATGAATTAAGAAGACAGCTTAGGCCTCTTGGCAAGCAGGCAGAGGTGGCTAGGAAAGCTCTTGTAATACAGGCCGACCTAAGAGACTCCAGGCTAAGGCTCTTGGCCGATGACTTGATTTCCTTTAGTTCAACTCTAAGTTCAGAAGTTGCAGATGAGACTGCTCTTCGCCAAAGGCGTAGTGAGGTTGAACAAGAGCTCGATAAACTGCGCAGTAGAGAGATTGAGTTAGATCAGATAGCGGTGACTCAGGGCCCAGAGTTAGCACAAGCTCAAGATAATTATTACAGCCTAACTGCTCAGAAAGAAAAGTTAAGAGGAACACAGAACTTAGCATCAGAGCGCGCACGATTCTTAGCTGAGGAAGTAGAGGAGGCAAGAGCATCGGGTCGAGATCCTGAAGCACTTGAATCAGAAGCGAAAGTCTTGAGAGGGGAAGAATCAGTTCTGCAAGGTTCATGCGACAGAGCACGAGATGAGTTGGTCACAGCAAGTAATAGCGTTGCTCAATTAGAAGAGCGGCTAAAACGAGAGGAAGATCGAGTAGCAGCGGCACAGAGAGCTCTTGCTGATTATCGAGAGGGAACTGCCCGACAAGAAGGTCATATCAAGTCTTTGCAATCTCGCATCGATGGCGCAGGATCTGAAATCAATCGCCTAGAAAGTGCTCTTGCAGGAGCTCGGACCAGAGTTTCTAAATCGAAAGTTGAATTTGCACGTCTTGAAAGTGAGATTGCTGGCATTGATGCCGGAGAGCTTGGACTGGATGCTGAGTTTGAAAGAGCAAAGAATGGACTAGATTCCAGTCGGTCGCATCTTGAAGAGTTAAGAAGCGCCCTCTCTCTAGCAGAGCGCTCGAGGGCTGCCTCTGAGGCCAAGATAGATGCCCTTAGACAAGCCACTCTGCATAAAGATGGAAGCGGCGCGCTATTGACAAATGATCAGGGAATTGTGATTCGTGGCAGCCTAGCTTCGCTATTGACAGTTGAACCTGGCTGGCAGAGCGCAATCACTAATGCCTTAGGATCTTTAGCAAATGCTCTAGTGCTTCAAGATTTAAGCCAAGTTATCTCAGCGCTTAGCTTCTTGAAATCTAAATCTGCAGGAAGTGCCGAGTTGCTCTTTATATCCGAGGGTGATGCCAAAGCAATTGTTGAGATACCAGCTGGATATACCCCGCTGGTAAGCAAAGTTTCGTCAGCGACCCTAAACTCCATCTTGCCGACTCTTTTTTCAGGTTTCGTTGCCGCTGAGTCGCTAAAGCAAGCTAGTGAGATAGTCTCTACTAATCCCTCCCTGATTGCGGTGACCCGCGAGGGTGACTTGATTGGAAGAGGACGAGCAAGTGGCGGATCATCTGCGCGCACCTCATTAATCGAGATCTCTGAAATGATTGAAAAAGGCGAGATAGAGCTGCATAGACATGCACATGATTGCGATCGAATCCACTTTGGGATTTCGTCTGCAGAAACAAAAGTAAGAACAGATCAAGCAACCTATGATCAAGCTCTAGCAAGATTAAATGAGTCAGATGCGGCTATGGCAGCACTTGCCGAGCAGATGGCAGCGGCTAGCCAGGGAGTAAAGAGCGCAACTGGTGAGGTTGAACGATTGGAAAAATCTATCGCTGAGTTGAAACAAGCCCTAAGTAGCGATCTGGATGAAATAAGTATCGCCAATAGCGAATTTGAAAGAAGTAGCGAGCCCATGGAGCCCGAATTAAGTGCCCTTGAGAACCTAAGGGCCACCCTTGCCACAGCAAGAGCGGTTGAAGTAGAGGCGCGTCTTGCTCTTCGAACTATCGAGGAGAGAGTTGCTGCCATTTCACAAAGGGCTAGAGATCTAGAACTTGCTGCCGCAAATGAGCGACAGGCTACAAGCAATAACATCGCGCGCCGCGCCGCAAGGGCCAGGGGAGCAGTCACTGCCCAAGCGATTGCCGATGCTGCTTATGAAGCGCTAATTCAAATTGAAATCTCTATATCAAGGGCCAATAGCGAACGAGAGAGACTTGAGATCGCTCGCTCAAACCGAGATGGAGAAATCCTTGCCACGCGCGCAGCAATTAGAGATCTAGGTGTTGAGCTTGATCAATTAACTTCCAGTGTTCATCGTGATGAAATAGCTAGGGCTGAGCAGAGGCTAAGAATCGAACAACTTGAGATAAAGGCAATGGAAGAATTTGGAGTTGATAGCTCATCTCTCGTGAATGAGTATGGCCCAGATAAGCCAGTTCCCACCTTCATTGAAGATGACGTTGGCAATGTAATCCAAGGTGAATTCATTCCTTATCTTCGCCAAGAGCAAGAAAAGCGCTTAGCCGTGGCTGAGAAGTCCCTAGCACTGCTGGGGAAAATCAATCCCTTAGCACTTGAAGAATTCTCATCCCTTGAGGAGCGTCTAAAGTATCTTGCAGACCAATTAGTAGATCTAAAGAAGTCTAGGAAAGATCTTCTTGGCATCATCAAATCAGTTGACGATAAAGTTCAAGAGATATTTGAAGAGGCCTTTAAAGACACAGCCCGTGAGTTTGAAAAGATTTTTCCCCGACTCTTTCCAGGCGGTGAAGGTCACCTGCTGTTAACTGATCCTAGTGATCTACTCAATTCCGGAGTCGATGTTGAAGCTCGTCCTCCAGGAAAGCGGATTAAGCGCCTTTCACTGCTTTCAGGAGGCGAGCGTTCACTAACTGCAGTCGCACTTCTTATTGCAATCTTTAGGGCAAGGCCAAGTCCGTTCTATGTCTTAGATGAGGTTGAAGCTTCCCTTGATGATATAAACCTGGGTCGACTGCTTTCAGTTCTAGAGGAGTTGAGACAGTCATCACAATTAATCATAGTCACTCACCAAAAGCGAACCATGGAGATTGGCGACACCTTGTATGGCGTGAGCATGCGCAGTGATGGAGTATCAGAAGTTATCTCTCAGCGCCTGCGTGAGATTGAAACTGAACCCGCCTAACCATGGATCTATTTGGCTCTTTCCTCAGAAAGTTCTCCAAGTCAAAAGCATCAATTGAGGATCTAGAGGAATTTAGGCAGATCCTTATCTCATCAGACATAGGAGTCAAAATCTGCGATGAGATTATAGATTTAGTAAAGCGCGAGAGAAGTGACACCGTTCTATCGGCCATCACTAGCGCACTCAAATCTAAATTGACAACATCATTAAGGTCCATCAACTTATCAAGTGATGGCCCAACGGTAATTCTAATTGTGGGAGTCAATGGCACCGGAAAGACCACTAGTGCGGCTAAGTTAGCCAACTACTTCACAAAAGCCGGCAAGAGAGTCTTATTGGTTGCCGCTGATACTTTTAGGGCGGCGGCAGTTGACCAACTTCAAACTTGGGGCCAGCGCATTGGCGTTGAGGTATTAAGTGGTTCAAATGATAGTGATCCGGCAGCAATTGCCTTTGATGGGGCCAAAAGAGCCAGAGATGAGGGATTTGATTTTCTCATCGTTGATACTGCAGGAAGACTTCATACTAAGAGCAATCTGATGGACGAACTGGCCAAGATTCAAAGAGTTATTGAAAAGGTGACTCCAGTCAATGAGATTCTATTTGTCCTTGATGGAACCACTGGGCAGAATGGAATCAAGCAGGCTAAGACCTTTGCCACAAGTGTGAATTTGACTGGCATCATGGTTACCAAACTTGATGGCTCAACTAAGGGCGGGATTGCAATTGCCACAGAGGCAGCCCTGCAAATACCTTTGAAATTTGTCGGCTCTGGTGAGGCGCTAGAGGATCTGGTCCCCTTTGATGCCGATGGCTATATCTCAGAACTTTTAACCTAGCCGTAACAGAGGCGGGACAACCGTCACATAGGTGAAATCATCATGAGCCATCAGGGGAAATACTGCTGGAGCATTATCTGACCATTCTCAGAGTCGAGATATATGACCTAAATTGGCAGATACTGCTCTTGGCAGTACTGGTTGGGAGAAAATAACAATGGATGAAGTAGTACTAAGCGCTGGCGATACCGCATGGGTGTTGGCCAGCTCTGCCCTCGTTCTACTAATGACCCCAGGGCTGGCTTTCTTCTATGGGGGCATGGTGCGAGCAAAGAGCGCGCTAAACATGATGATGATGTCGATTATCACAATAGGAGTAGTGAGCATCCTCTGGGTTATCTATGGTTTCAAAATTGCATTTGGCTATGAAGCCGATTCACCTTGGTATGGATCTCTTTCAACTTCAGGTCTTGGTGATGCGGTAAGTGAATTAGCAAATAATGGCGGGGTTTATCCAATTCCACTTCTGGCATTTGCTGCATTCCAATTGATGTTTGCCATCATTACTCCAGCACTAATCTCTGGTGCGATTGCAGATAGAGCCAAATTCTTCTCTTGGGCGATATTTGTCGCTCTCTGGGTGACTGTGGTCTATTTCCCTGTCGCGCACTGGGTATTTGCCTTTGGAAATAAAGTCGGAGATACCGTAACTGGCGCTGGATATCTAGCATCCCTCGGCGTTCAAGACTTTGCTGGTGGAACAGCAGTTCACATCAATGCCGGTGCTGCCGGGTTGGCTCTAGCAATTGTTCTAGGCAAGAGGATTGGATGGCAGAAATCTCCAATGCGTCCTCACTCGCTGCCACTAGTACTACTAGGTGCCAGCTTGCTCTGGTTTGGATGGTTTGGATTTAATGCAGGATCTGCACTTGGTGCTTCTGGAATTGCGGCTCTAGCATTTGTTAACACCCAAGTTGCAACAGCTGGCGCGGTAATTGGATGGATCACAACCGAGAGGCTCCGTGATGGACACCCCACGACTCTAGGTGCTGCATCTGGCGCGGTGGCCGGGCTAGTGGCTATCACCCCTGCTTGTGCCTTCGTAGCCCCTTGGGCTGCTGCAGTGATTGGATTAGTTGCTGGAATAGGCTGCGCCCTTGCAGTCGGACTTAAGTACAAGTTGGGATATGACGACTCACTAGATGTTGTGGGCGTTCACTTAGTTGGTGGCATCATCGGAAGTTTGGCTATTGGTTTCTTTGGCACCAGCAAGATCCTTGGGCTAGATGGCCTCTTCTATGGAGGGGGGACCGAACTGCTCGGTAAGCAGTCCATCGGTGTCGCTCTTGTGATGGGTTATTCATTTGTGGTGACCCTAATTATCGGCTTCCTCATAGAACAGACGATTGGATTCCGAGTTAAAAGCGAGAGCGAATTAACTGGAGTCGATCAAGCAGAACATGCAGAGAGCGCCTATGAATTGGCTGGAGTTCTCAAGGGAGGTCGTTGATCATGAAGTTAATTACCGCAATCATCAAGCCGGGCAAGTTCGATGAGGTTAAAAGCGCTCTTCGGGCAGCTGGGGTGAAGGGAATGACAGTATCTGAGGTGTCTGGAGTTGGTCGCCAAGGTGGCCATGTCGAGGTTTATCGCGGAGCTGAATATCCCATCGACTTGATAAGCAAAGTAAAGATAGAGATTCTTGCCGAAAATAGGGATGTTGATTCCGTAATCAACACCATTGTCAAGGTAGCATCCACGGGATCAATCGGCGATGGCAAAGTCTGGGCCACCCCTGTTGATAGTGTGGTTCGCGTACGCACCGGCGAGAAAGGTGAGGCGGCAATCTAGTAACTGTCCTTAGCTAGCAAGTAAGAGTGAGAAAAGGTGGATTACCTCAGCGCGTATCCACCTTTTTCTATTTATCTAGCCATTATGTAGGCTTAAAGTCATGTTCGAATCCTTAAGCTCCAAGCTCTCTGATCTTCTTGGATCCTTGCGGAAAAAGGGGCGAATTACTCCAGATGATGTTGAGAGCACCTGTCAAGAGCTTCGAATTGCACTTCTGGAGGCAGATGTTGCCTCAAGCGTCACCGAATCATTTGTAGAAAGAATTAGATCAAGATCACTCGAAAGACTTCCAGAGATAAGACAATCAACTAATCAATCTGAGGAGATCTATTCGATTATCAAGCAAGAATTGATCGCAATTCTTGGTGGCCAAGGGCGACGGATCCGATACGCCAAGACTGGTCCGACAATAATTATGTTGGCAGGTCTTCAAGGATCTGGAAAAACAACCTTGGCTGGGAAAATGGCTCGATTTCTTAAGGAGGAGGGGAATACTCCACTTCTTGTAGCTGCGGACTTACAAAGGCCTAATGCCGTTACTCAATTGCAAGTTTTAGCAGATTCAATTCCAGTGCCAATTTTTGCACCGCAAGTAGGTAATGGAATTGGTGATCCAGTAGAAGTGGCCAAGAGCGCAATCACCTATGCCCAGGAGAAAGTGCACAATGTAGTAATCGTTGACACCGCAGGACGTCTTGGTATTGATAGTGAGTTAATGCAGCAGGCAAGTTCCATTAGGCAAGCTATAAACCCGCATGAAGTTCTCTTTGTCGTAGATGCCATGATCGGACAAGATGCACTGACCACCTCAATGGCCTTTTTAGAGGGCGTTGGTTTTGATGGAGTAGTTTTGACAAAGCTCGATGGTGATGCCAAAGCTGGGGCTGCATTATCAATAGTTGAAGTAACAGGAAAACCAATTCTCTTCACTTCAAGCGGAGAGAAGTTAACTGACTTTGATTACTTCTATCCCGAGCGTATGGCTTCAAGAATTTTAGGGCTTGGAGATATTGCCACGCTTGCAGAGCAAGCCAAGAAGGCTCTTGATGGGGATAGCGCTAAGCGATTGGAGGAGAAATTTGTATCAGGGCAGGAATTCACTCTCGAGGACTTCTTGGAGCAATTAGGGGCTATGAAGAAGATGGGCTCTGTGACCAAACTTCTTGGCTTGTTACCTGGCGCCAATTCTGCAGCTATGAAAAAACAGATGGATAGCATCGATGACATTGAATTAGTTAGATCTCAAGCCATTGTGCAATCGATGACTCCAGATGAAAGGCGAGATCCAAAAATACTGAATGGTTCGAGGCGAGCACGCATTGCGCGAGGTAGCGGCAGAAGTGTTACAGAGGTTAATTCTTTAGTGGATCGCTTTTCAGCTGCGCAGAAGGTGATGAAGCAGGTGCGCTCCGGCGGTGGATTGCCTCCAGGAATGGCACTTCCTGCCGGAGTGAGCCTCCCGGTCGCCGCGCAGAAGAGTTCGCCTAGAACTGCACCTAAGAAGAAGTCACGATCTGGAAATCCCGCAAAGCGTGCAGCCCAAGAGGGGCGATAGATCTGCCCAATTGGGAAATATGACGGGCTCATGGCAGTATTGACCACCTGTTCAAGGGCCCTCTACCTCTTGACCGGCACTTATCAACGCAAGAACTTTTTTCTCTTCACTTGGCATCCTACTCAAGGGAGAAAAGATAGGTTCGATTGACTATGCAAGGAGACAGCCTTAGTGGCAGTAAAAATTAGATTGGTGCGTTTGGGAAAGATTCGCACCCCGCACTACCGAATTGTTGTCGCAGATTCTCGTAAGGCTCGTAATGGCCTAAAGATCGAGGAGATCGGTCGTTACTCACCAGCATCTGATCCTTCGTTAATTGAAGTTGATTCAGATCGCGCCCAGCATTGGCTAAGAAATGGTGCCCAACCAACCCCAGCTGTAGAGGCAATTTTGAAAGCAACTGGTGATTGGCAGAAATTCAAGGGAACCACTGGCCAGGAGGGAACCCTTAAGACTCTTCCAGCACGTCCGAGTAAGCGAGTTGCCTATGAAGAGGCAGTGAAGGCGGCCAGCAATCAACCGGCAGATGGGGCAACTACTATGAAAAAGCGCGCTGCTGAAAAACTTGCAGCAAAGAGAGCTCCAGTAGAGGTTGTGGCAGGAGCTGCATCTCCGTCAGAATCTGCACTTGTTGAAGTTGCAGCAGAAGCCGCGCCAACTGAGACTCCAGGTGAGCAACTATGATGATTGATGAAGCCCTAGAACATTTAGTCAAGGGAATCGTTGATAATCCTGAAGAGGTGATAATCTCTGAAAAAGAGGGGCGACGTGGAACAACTCTTGAGGTACGAGTTCATCCAGATGATATTGGCAAGGTAATTGGTCGCAATGGTCGAACAGCAAAGGCGCTACGAACAGTGATTTCAGCTATTGCAGGACGAAGTGTTCGCGTAGATCTCGTTGAGGAGGATGATGCGCGTTAAGCGCGCTTAGTTGATTTGTTTCTTGTTGTAGGTCGCATCGGTCGCGCACATGGAGTGCGCGGAGAGGCTACAATCGAAATTCACACTGATAATCCAGAAGCTAGATTTGCCATCGGATCGATTCTGAAAACGGATCCCGAAGACAAAGGCCCACTAAAAATAGCAGCAGCAAAAGTTCACAGCGGAACTCTTCTACTTTCATTCGAAGGCTATCACGATAGAACTGCTGTTGAGACTTTGCGAAATGTGTTACTGCTTGCCGATATTAATCCTAAAGAATCCAATATCAGTGAAGATGACTTTCATATCTCTCAAATCTTAGGTTGCAAAGTTATTGATAGAGTAGGGAAAGAGTGGGGAGAGGTCAAAGAAGTTCTTCAACTGCCATCTCAAGACACATTAGTTGTGGGCTATCAAGGACGGGACTTCCTGATACCATTTGTTAAGCACTTCACTCCAGAAATTGATATTGCTAGTAAGATAATTACAGCTGATCACTTAGAGGAGTTAGCGTGAAGGTTACCGCCATCTCAGTCTTTCCTGAATACTTCTCACCCCTTGAACTATCCCTGATTGGTAAAGCTCGTACCCAGTCTTTGATCGATTTCAGGAGTATTAATCTGAGAGATTACACAGCCGATAATCACCATAGCGTTGATGGCACTCCATATGGCGGGGGGGCAGGAATGGTGATGATGGCCGAGCCATGGGGCAAAGCCATAGACTCAATCCTTGAAAAAGATGAAGAAATTGATCTAATCATTCTTAGTCCAGCAGGATCTAAGTTCAATCAGAGGCGAGCTGAGCAGTTAAGTCGCGCTAGCCACTTAGTTTTTGCCTGTGGTCGCTATGAAGGAATTGACGCCCGAGTTGGTGATTATTACCGAGGGGTAAAGGGCGTAAGAGTCCATGAGATTTCCATTGGAGATTATGTGTTAAATGGCGGTGAAGTGGCAGCGCTAGTGATCATTGAAGCAGTCAGCAGATTAATTCCTGGAGTAATTGGTAATCCTGCATCATTAGATGAGGAGTCACATAATGAAGTTGGCGCTCTGGAATATCCCACATTCACTAAGCCTGCTAAGTGGAGAGATTTAGACGTTCCTGAAGTATTACTCTCGGGAAATCATGGGCAGATTAAGAAATGGAGGCAGGAGGAGGCCAAGCGTCGCTCAAATTTGAGCCAATAGGCTTAACATCAGGGAATAGTCGCGACACGCCGTGCGTTGGATAAGACAGTCAGCAAGTAGTTGGGCATTATCCGCCCCGTAGCCGAGTGACTAGAGGGTCTAGCTCTCCGTGAAAAAGAGATTGGTGGTGAGAGATCAATGGCAACTGATTACGACACGCCTCGAAAAACCGATGAAGAGTTACATGAGGAATCCCTAGAAGAGCTAAAGGCTAGAAGGGCTGAGGCTCAATCAGGTCAGGTTGATCTCGATGAAGAAGAGGCTGAAAACGTTGAGTTGCCAGGGGCGGATCTATCTGGTGAGGAGTTAGCAGTCCGTGTGGTTCCTAGACAGGATAACGAATTTACCTGCTCTCGTTGCTTCTTAGTCCATCATATTACCCAGTTTGCTCGTGGCGATGGGACCAAAGCAGTCTGTAAGGATTGCGCCTAAGTATCTAGTTTCGCTACAAGCATTTCTGGGTGATTCGAGCTTATCAACCAAAAAGGTGTGGGATCACGCTGGTCCGCAATTTCAACCTTCACCCCCTTCTTAACCCAGAAGCGCAGCGCCAGAAAGGCTTGTGGATTGATTCCAGCTCCGCGATGAAAAGACATCTCCTCCTCATTTAGTGCTATCGCATTCTTAAGGTATTTGGTCTCAATATTGGCCCGTCCAGCTTTAAGGTGAGTTGAATCAATTTCAATAGTTAGCGCTGTTGCTAGGTAGAAATAGAGCGTTGAAACGCTCAGAGTAATTGCAGTAACTGCTGTGGCCAGATTTCCAAGAGATGCCCAGATGGCTAGCAGGATTGATAGGTCAAGGCCGATAACTAGGAAAGTGAGCCAGATTGGCCATCTCATCACCTCGCGCATGAGATGAGAGTACTTGTCTGCTCCAGATAGCGCCTGACCATCGGCAAGGTAGCCTTCACCCCATGTCACGCCAGTTGAGTATTCAAGTTCCTTCGGGTGTTAGGATCCCACCTCGCCATCCTGATGCTCCAGCAAGTGGCAAGTTACTTGGCTCTCACAATCTAGATTGCTATGGATGTGGGCCGGACCATCCGGCAGGTTTGCATCTGGCTGCTTATGCGCAAGAGACGATGAGTATCACTGCACAATTTACAGTTACCGATTTACATCAAGGAGCTCCAGGCCTTGCTCATGGCGGGCTACTTTCATGTGCTTTTGATGAAGCTTTGGGAAAATTAATGTGGCTAGTTAGAGAGCCAGCAGTGACTGGAAAACTTGAAATATCCTTTCTAGCACCCGTACCAGTTGGAAGTACGTTACTTATCAATGCTGAGATAACTGGACAAGAGGGGCGAAAGATCTACACCAGAGCTGAGGGCAGAATCGGTTCAGATGATGGAGTTCTAGCAGTGGAGGCTGCAGCGATATACATAGTCGTTCCCATGGAGCACTTCATCAAACATGCTTCAGAAGAGTATAAGAACGTATTAAATGAGCGAAGAGATTTGTCAATCGATACTGACTTCGAGATTAATCCATGAAAGTACTGATTACTCAACTAGACAAAGACCTGCCAATGCCCAACTATGCCAAGGCAGGAGATGCTGGAGCTGATATCTACTCAGCCATTGATATCACAATTGATGTTGGCCAGAGAGCTCTAGTGCCCACAGGGATCGCTATAGCTCTAAGCGATGGTTATGCCGCTTTTGTTCATCCCCGCTCCGGCCTTGCGATTAAGTATGGAGTTGGTTTAGTCAATGCTCCAGGGACAATAGATGCCGGATATCGCGGTGAGATTTCAGTAATAGTAATCAATCATGATCCAAGCCAGAGCTTTGAAATCAAGCGTGGCGATCGCATCGCTCAACTAGTTTTTCAAAGAGTTGAGCGGGCCGAATTCATTCCAGTTCAAGAGCTTCCTGGTTCTAGTCGTAGTGATACTGGATTTGGCTCGAGTGGGGGCTCATGAGCGAAAATGCAGATAAGGCCAAGATCCTTTCAGCGATAGGGGGAGTTAAAGGGCTAATAGATTCTGGTCTACCTGCGCTGCTGTTTCTCATTACCTTCAACATCACTAAGGATGTTAGAGATTCGGCCTATGCCGCACTTACTCTTTCCTTACTTCTTACACTTGCAAGATTAGTAAGGCGCGAAACTATTCAACACGCCGTATCAGGGGTGATTGGGGTCGGAATTTGTGCTTGGATCGCAATGCGTACTGGAAGAGCAGAAGACTTTTATCTTCCAGGGCTTTGGACCAATGCCATCTATGGCTCGGTCTATTTAGTTTCGATAATTGCTCGTTGGCCGGTTATTGGGTTAGTTATTGGGCCACTTCTAGAGGAGAACCTTAGATGGCGTAAAGATCCCGTAAGGACCAAGGTCTACATAAAAGCAACTTGGCTCTGGGTTGGGATGTTTGCAATCCGCCTTCTTGTGCAGTATCCACTTTACTTGAGTGGAAATGTCAATTTACTTGGAAGTGCCAGATTGATTATGGGCTATCCACTATTTATCGCTACCGCTTGGGCAACCTGGTTAGTGATCAAGAGTGGTCCAAAGCTAAGAGATGACCTAAAGGTCAGCAAGGGGAGTTAATCCTTTACAAAGCAGGCTTTAAGTGAGCCCTCAGCCTCTTCGGTAGCAACGAAAATCAATTCATCACCTGTGGCAAAAACATCATGAGCTGCTGGAGTTATTACATGACCATCTCTAATAATTGCTGAAAGTGAGGCATCGGCTGGAAGCAATATTTCCTCTACGGACTTGCCAATACATGAGGAGTTATCGGGAAGGGTTAGTTCAACTAAGTTTGCCTCCCCAGCTTTCAGCGAGAAGAGTCTTACAACATCTCCAACAGAAACCGCTTCCTCCACGAACGCTGCAATGATTCTTGGGGTCGAAACGGCAACATCAACACCCCAGGAAGAATCGAATAGCCATTCATTTTTTGGATGATTAACTCTTGCTACCACTCTTGGAACTCCATACTCGGTTTTTGCTAGGAGAGATGCCACGAGATTTACCTTGTCATCTCCAGTGACCGCAACCATCACCTGGCAGGTATCAAGTTTTGCCTTATCCAGTGAGCTAATTTCGCAAGAATCAGCCAGGAGCCATTCAGCAGAGGGGACGCTCTCCATTTTGAGCGAATTAGGATTCTTATCTATTAGTAGAACTTGATGTCCGTTCTCAATAAGTTCTCGGGCGATGGCACGTCCTGTATTACCCGCCCCTGCAATTGCAATCCTCATCTTTGCTCACCACTCGGAGGAAGGGCTAGAGATGCTTCAGTTGAGGATAAGTTCTCATCCTTTACTATCACATGAATGGCATCACCTTCTTGCAAGACGGTATGTTCATCGGGAATCAGACCTTCACCAAGCCTAGTTACAAAGGCGACGCGGGCATCAGTATGTTGTTCGATTAGTGAAACTGGCTTTCCATACCACTTCCTATGAAATGGAATCTCGGCTAAATGCACTTTGCCAGAGGCATCTTGCCATTCAGAGCGAGAACCTTGAGGAAGCAGTCTTCGCATAATCTGATCTGTGGTCCAAAGAACTGTTGCAACAGTCGGAATACCCAGTCTTTGATAAATCTCAGCTCGAGCTGGATCATAGATGCGAGCCACGACGCTAGCTACGCCATAGGTTTCTCTAGCAACTCTTGCTGCCAATATATTCGAATTATCTCCATTTGAAACGGCAGCAAATGCATCAGCTCTCTGGATCCCAGCCCCAAGGAGAGTGTCGCGATCAAATCCCATTCCCGCCACAGTCAATCCATTGAAATCTGCACCGAGGCGGCGAAATGCTTCACGATCTCGGTCGATTACGGCAACGCTATGGCCTAGAGCCTGGAAGTCTTTAGCGAGGGTAGAACCGACTCGGCCGCAACCCATGATTACGACATGCACAAAAGGAGAATTTACACCTTTAGGCTAGTTTCCCTGTAATCCACGCGAGAGATAGACAGAATAGTAAGTGCTTTAAAGAAAAGCCAAGAAAGGTGCGCCAGTGCAGAGCGGCGATCAATTGGAAGTTGATGTCACAGCTATTGCACATGGCGGCCACTGCATAGCGCGATATGAGGGAAGAGTAATTTTTGTAAGACATACAATTCCTGGAGAGCGAATAATTGTTGAAATAAGTGATGTAACCAAGAGTTATGCCCGGGGAAATTGCATCTCAGTGATTACACCGTCAAAGTATCGAGTAGGCCCACCTTGCTCTTTCGCGCGCTTTGATGGCTGTGGAGGATGCGACTTTCAGCATATTGATTTGAGCTATCAGCGCCAGCTAAAGAGCGAGATCATAAGAGAGCAATTTGCCCGTCTCGCCAAGATTAATATCCAGCTAGAGGTTGAGGAAGTTAAGCCCACCCTGCATTGGCGAAATAGAATGGAATTCACCGCATCAGAAAACGGCAAGTTGGGTCTTTATGCCTCGAGATCTAACAAAATTGTTGAGATTGATAAGTGCCTTATCGCCCATGAAGATATAGATATTGAAAGAATAAATCAAGTTAAGTTGCCTCAAGCACAGCGCGTTGATGTTGCTATCACCAGTAAAGGCCAGAGGGCAGTGGTAATAGAAGGGAGAGAAAACCTAAAGCTAATTGAGGAGGAGGTGGAGGGGGTCAACTTCTCACTCAATCCAGCCACCTTCTGGCAGAGCCATCGCATGGCTCCTAAAGTGCTAAGCCAAGTTGTTAGAGGTTATGTGCAGGCAGAAGCTACTGATCACATCTTTGATCTCTATGGAGGAGCTGGGTTGTTTACCGCAGCGCTTCTACCTCAACTTGGCGTTGCTGGCAGAATCACCTTGATTGAATCTGATGAGAATGCGATTGTTGATGCCCGTAGAAATTTCGCGCTTGAGCCAAGAGTGGAGATAGTTGAGGCAAAAGTTGAGGTAAGTCTGAAAAGGTATCAAGGAGCAAATGTAATTCTTCTTGATCCACCTCGCACCGGAGCTGGGAAGAAAGTCATCTCAAGTGTTACCGCACTTGCTCCAAGAACTATTGTCTATGTTGCCTGTGATCCGGCCTCACTTGCCCGAGATAGCGCCTATCTCACAGCGCAGGGATACAAGCTAGATCAGATAAGGGCATTTGACCTATTTCCAATGACTGCCCATATGGAGCTTGTGGCGCGTTTCATTGCTTCCTAAGTTGTTAGCCTGGAATTCGTTTTCAGCAGTTCGCAGGCCAGCAGTTAGGATGCGCTCATGAGCAAGAACTCCTTTGGCGCGAAAAGCTCGCTAGAAGTATCAGGGAAAAGCTATGAAGTATTTGATATCACCAGGCTTGCTCAAGCAAATACCCTGCCTTTCTCACTAAAGATATTGTTAGAAAACCTCCTTCGCACGGAGGATGGGGCAAATATCACCGCCAAGCAGATTGAAGCTCTCGCTTCTTGGAACCCTGAATCCATTCCCGATACTGAAATTCAATTCACTCCAGCACGAGTGATTATGCAAGATTTCACCGGAGTTCCATGCGTTGTCGATCTTGCTACCATGCGAGAGGCGATTGCAGATCTTGGTGGAGATCCATCTCGCGTCAATCCTCTAGTCCCTGCTGAGTTAGTTATCGATCATTCAGTTATTGCAGATAAATATGGAACAGTGAATTCATTCCAAGAAAATGTTGATATTGAATACGAGAGAAATCAAGAGCGATATCGCTTCCTGCGCTGGGGCCAGAGCGCCTTTGACGAATTGAAAGTAGTCCCTCCAGGAACAGGAATTGTTCATCAAGTAAATATTGAATATTTAGCAAGAGTAGTAATGGTTAGAAGTGTTTGCGGAGTAGAACGGGCATATCCCGATACGGTAGTTGGAACTGATTCACACACCACTATGGTAAATGGTCTTGGAGTTCTGGGTTGGGGAGTGGGAGGCATTGAAGCTGAAGCTGCACTTCTTGGTCAGCCAGTTTCGATGTTAATTCCTAGGGTATTGGGCTTCAAATTAAGTGGATCTCTTCCGGTTGGAACAACTGCTACAGATCTAGTTTTAACTATCACTGAGATGCTTAGAAAGCATGGAGTAGTTGGTAAGTTTGTTGAGTTTTTTGGCCCTGGTGTAAGCGCCCTTCCTATGGCCAATCGAGCCACCATCGGAAATATGTCTCCCGAATATGGCTCAACTGTGGCAATTTTCCCCATAGATCAAGAGACCATCAAGTATTTAGAGTTGACTGGAAGAGGCAGTAAGCAGTTAGAGCTCGTCGAGAAATATGCAAAGGCTCAAGGCCTATGGCATGACCCATCTGCTAATCCGAGATACTCAGAGCGCCTAGAGCTAGATCTATCAAGTGTTGTTCCATCAATTGCAGGACCTAAGAGACCACAAGATAGGGTTTCTTTAAGTGAGGCAAAGAGTTCATTTGCGAAAGTTCTTCCAACATATCTTTCAAGCCAGAGCGCCAAAGAGCCTATCAATATCAAAGTAAATTCCAGAGAGGGATCTATTACCAATGGCTCAGTGGTTATCGCCTCAATAACTTCTTGTACCAATACTTCAAATCCTTCAGTAATGATTGGCGCAGGACTCCTTGCAAAGAAAGCAGTGGAAAAAGGCTTGGTGAGCAAACCTTGGGTAAAAACAACTCTTGCTCCAGGCTCCAAGGTAGTTACCAACTACTATAGAGAATCAGGATTAACCCCATATCTAGAAAAACTTGGCTTTAATCTTGTTGGCTATGGATGTGTTACCTGTATTGGCAATTCAGGGCCACTGCCGCATGAGGTAAGCAAAGCCGTTAATGATCATGATTTAGCGGTTGCTTCAGTTCTGTCTGGAAATAGAAACTTCGAGGGCCGTATTAGCCCAGATGTGAAGATGAACTATTTGGCCTCACCTCCTCTGGTAGTGGCCTACTCAATTGCAGGAAGTATGGATCATGACTTTGAGAAGGAGCCTCTGGGCAAGGACAGTTCTGGTAATGAAGTTTTCCTCAAGGATATCTGGCCAAGCACTCAGGAGATCCAGGAGGTGATTGATTCTGTAGTCACCTCTGATATGTTCAAGAAAGATTACTCAAGTGTCTTTGCCGGAGATCATCGTTGGACATCCCTTGCTACCCCTGAAGGCAAGACTTTTGAATGGGATTTGAAATCAACATATGTCAGAAAGCCACCTTACTTTGAATCTATGCCCAGAAATCCAGTTCCAGTAGTTGATATTTCGGGGGCAAGAGTTCTGGTAAAGCTTGGGGATTCTGTCACCACAGATCACATTTCACCTGCAGGTTCAATCAAGGCTGATTCGCCAGCAGGAAAATACTTAGCAGATAATGGTGTAAGAAAGGCTGACTTTAATTCCTATGGTTCGCGCCGCGGTAATCATGAAGTGATGATCAGAGGGACATTTGCAAACATTCGCCTCAAGAATCTCTTGCTAGATGGAGTTGAAGGTGGCTTTACTAGAAACTTTATTGATGGAGGCAAGCAGAGCGCAATTTATGATGCTTCGATGGCATATCAAGAAGCCAAAATTCCTCTTGTTATTTTGGCAGGGAAAGAATATGGATCTGGATCTTCTAGAGATTGGGCTGCGAAGGGAACAGCACTGCTTGGAGTAAAGTCAGTGATTGCTCAATCATTTGAAAGAATTCATCGATCTAATCTGATTGGCATGGGAGTTCTACCTCTCCAATTCATTCATGGACAAGATGCTAATTCACTGGGCTTAAGTGGCGAAGAAGTATTTTCAATTTCTGGAATCACTACCCTAAATGAAGGTCGTATTCCAGAGAGTGTCACAGTAACGGCCGGTGATAAGAGCTTTAAGGCCAAGGTTCGTATCGATACCCCAGGAGAGGCTGATTACTATCGCCACGGGGGAATCATGCAGTACGTCTTGCGCTCTCTTCTTTCCTAGTTCGCCGATAGAATCCAGACATGAAGCACCTGAGCCGAATTAAGTCTCCTGGAGACTTGGCGCGCTTTACCCAAGAGGAGTTAACTGAGTTAGCTTCTGAGATCAGAGTTTTCCTAATTGAGAAAGTCTCCAAGTCTGGTGGACATCTAGGGCCAAATCTCGGAATTGTGGAGCTAAGTATCGCTCTGCATCGAGTATTTGAGTCTCCTCGAGATGTCATGGTCTATGACACCGGTCATCAAAGTTATGTCCATAAGGTTTTGACGGGCCGAGCCTCAGGTTTTGAAAAACTTCGCCAACGCGGAGGAATCGCTGGGTATCCAAACAGGTCTGAGAGCGAGCATGATGTCATCGAGAACTCTCACGCCTCCACGGCCCTTTCATGGGCAGATGGAATAGCTCGCGGTTTTGCTCTACAAAACCAGAGCGATAGAACAGTGGTCGCTGTCGTTGGCGATGGAGCGCTAACAGGTGGAATGTCATGGGAGGCTTTAAACAATATTGCAGCCTCTGATGATCTTAAGTTAGTAATCGTGGTTAACGATAATGAACGCTCTTACTCACCAACCATTGGTGGAGTAGCGACATATCTTTCAACTCTTCGCGCTACTCAGGGATATGAAAGATTCCTTGACTGGGGCAAGCAAGTCTTGGAGAAAACTCCAGTTGTGGGCAATCCCATTTATGAAACTCTTCATGGTATGAAAAAGGGGATTAAAGACATTGTCGCCCCTCAGGGAATGTTTGAAGATCTAGGCTTGAAGTATCTAGGACCGGTTGATGGCCATGACATCCCAGCCCTGGAGCGGGCCTTGACCCAAGCAAAGAAGTTTTCAGGCCCTGTGTTAGTTCATGCCATCACTGAAAAGGGTCGAGGACATGCCCCTGCCCTCAAAGATGAAGCTGAGAAATTCCATGCAGTCGGGGTGATGGACCCTGAGACCGGTGAGCCTCTCTCTAGCGGTGGTGCTACTTGGACCAAAGTATTTTCTGAAGCGCTAGTAGAGCTTGGTCGGGAGCGCGAGGATATTGTGGCAATTACTGCTGCCATGCTTGGCCCCACCGGGCTTGATCGATTCCAAGCAGAATTTCCTAAGCGGACATTTGATGTGGGAATTGCTGAGCAGCATGCAGTCACCTCAGCTGCAGGTTTGGCCTACACCGGCCTTCACCCAGTAGTTGCCGTCTATTCAACATTTCTAAATCGTGCATTTGATCAACTCTTACTAGATGTGGGATTACATAAGGCTGGAGTTACATTTGTTTTGGATAGGGCAGGAATCACCGGAGATGATGGACCTTCTCATCATGGAATCTGGGATCTAGCTCTAACCGGAATCATTCCTAATGCTTTCGTCTCAGCTCCGCGCGATGGGGCAAGATTAAGGGAGTCATTAGCCGAGGCTGTTGCTATCTCAGATGCCCCTTCAATTATTCGCTTTCCAAAAGGCGCAATCGGCAGAGACTTACCCGCATTTGAAAGAAGAGGAGGGCTAGATATTCTCTATCGCGGTGAGAGCTCAGACATACTTCTAGTAAGTATTGGCGCTATGGCCTCTCTGGCAATTGATGCCGCATCTCAGGCATATCGGGAGGGCGTTGGAGTTACTGTAATTGACCCACTCTGGGTTAAACCACTCCCGGCAGGCGCACTTCTGGCCATGGCTCCGCGTTTTGAGAGAGTGGTGGTGCTAGAAGATGGAATCAAACATGGAGGAATTGCTAGTACTTTATCTGAGCTATTTCGTGAAAACTCTTTGGAGATACCAATTCATTCAGTTGGTGTGCCTTTGGAATTTATTCAGCATTCAAAGCGTGCAGAGATCTTGCAAGATATTGGAATAACTTCACAGAGCATCAGCCGACAATTAGTGGGCTGGGCCTCGCTGACAGTTAAGCAGGAAGGGATGCAACTTGCGGCGGATGAAAACGCTGACCGCAAACCGCTTCACTGATTCCCTCCCTATCAAGATAAGGCAAGATTCCACCTAAATGCATAGGCCATCCAGCTCCCAATAACATGCAGAGATCAATCTCTGATGCAGTAGCCACAACGCCTTCATCCAGCATCATCCTTGCCTCGTGAGCAAGGGCGGAAAGGGCCCTGGCGCGGACTTCATCTGCTGTTGATGGCTTATCTCCTTTTTCAATTAGAGCCAGCGCTTCAGGATTTACGACAAGTGTGCCCTTTTCACTTTTAACGTAGAAAGTCCTAACACCATTTTCAACCATTCGAGAAACTGTTGGGGAGATGCGATAGCGAGGACCTAGGTTGGCATTGAGAGTCTTTGAGACATGTAGTGCAACCCCAGGACCCACTAAGCCGAATAGCTCAAAGGGCGACATCGGAAATCCGAGAGGGCGAAGAGCATTATCTGCAACATCTGTTGGCGTTCCCTCATCAACTGCATCAGTTACCTCTCCCATGAATCTGGTTAGCAGGCGATTAACCACAAATCCGGGGGCGTCTTTGCAGATGATCATCGTCTTCTTTAGTTCTTTGCCGACATTAATTGCGGTTGCAGTGGTGGCATCATCAGTCTTTGAGGTTCTAGCAACTTCCAAAAGCGGCATGATGGCAACTGGATTAAAGAAGTGGAATCCCACAACTCTCTCAGGGTTTTTGAGGCTCTCACCCATCTTTTCAACTGAAAGTGATGAGGTGTTGGTGGCCAAAACGCATTCGGCAGAGATAGTTTCTTCTAATTCTCTAAACAACTTCTGTTTTATTGGTAGTTCTTCAAAAACTGCTTCAATGATGAAGTCACATCCAGCAAAAGCTGATTGGCTAACAGATCCTGAGATCAAAGAGGATAACCTGGCTGCAGCCTCTGGGCCAAGTCGCTTTTTTTCAACCAATTTCGTAATCTCATTCTTCACCCAAGTAACGCCCTTATCTACCCGCTCTTGGTCAAGATCGGTCATTACTACTGGGACTTTTAAGTTTCTAATTATCAATAGCGCTAACTGAGATGCCATTAGACCTGCTCCCACAACTCCAGCTTTTGCAACTTTTCTAGCTAGAGCGGGCTTTGGAGCGCCCTCAACTCTCTTACGTTTCTTTTGAATTAGATTAAATGCATAGAGCGAGGCCCTTAATGGATTTCCCATCACTAGGTTTGCCAAGATCTCATCTTCAGCATCAAAGCCCTGGTCAAGAGTGTTACTTCTAGCAGCAGAAATGAGCTCTAGGGCTCTTCGTGGCGCTTCAATATCTGCACCGCCATACTTCTTTGCAATAGCAGCGCGGCCAGTATCTAGAGCCTTATCCCAATTGGGATCTGCAGAATAGTCCTTACGTTCTATTTTCTCCTTTCCAGAGATGATTCTGGCTGCGAATGCTATCGATTTCTCTAGAAAATCAGCAGGCTCAAAGACTGCATCAACAACCCCGTGACCCTGGGCTTCTTTAGCGTTCATCATGGTGTTGTTATTTAAGGCATTGAGAATGATTACTTGCACAGCTCTTTCTGGTCCAATTAGTTTAGGGAGCAGCGTTGCCCCACCCCAACCAGGGACTAAGCCGAGAAAACATTCAGGAAGCGCGGTAAGAGCAGTTGAAGCCATAGTTCGATAGTGACAGTGCAGGCCTACTTCAAGTCCACCACCGAGAGCTAAACCATTAATGAATGCAAAGGTGGTTCTTTTGCTCCGGCCAAGTCTTCTAAATATGTCGTGGCCCAGTTTTCCCAAGGCAAGCGATTGCTCTCTTTTTACAACATGTGAAATACCAGAAAGATCTGCTCCAGCTGCAAAGATAAAGGGTTTTCCAGTGATTGCTATTGCCACCGCATCGCTATTTTCGGCTGCGGTGATTGCCTCATTGAGAGAGTTGAGCGATTGAATTCCAAAAGTATTCGGCCTGGTGTGATCATGGCCGTTATCTAGAGTGATTAGCGCAAGGCCTCCCGATGCTCCAAATGCTGATAGATCAACTCGTCGTAGCAGGGCATTAGTTACTACTTCATCCGGGGCTCCTGTGGGAGTTAGGAGATCTGACATACTACCTACGCTCCCTTCTTGTAATTTGGGTTTTCCCAGATGATGGTGCCACCCATTCCAAGTCCAATACACATAGTGGTAATTCCGTACTTAACTTCGGGATGTTCTTTGAAGCCTTCAGCTAGATTTAGAATCAAACGAATTCCAGAGGATGCTAATGGATGGCCAACGGCTATTGCTCCACCATAGATATTGATACGTGGGTCATCATCGCCAATGCCAAAGTAATCAAGGAATGAAAGGACTTGGATAGAGAAAGCTTCATTGATCTCAAAAAGTCCAATGTCTTCAATCTTTAGCCCAGCTTTATCAAGGGCCTTAAGCGTCGAGGGTACTGGCCCATAGCCCATAATCTCTGGTTCCACACCTGCGAATGCAAAAGTGATCATCTTTGCCTTTGGTGATAACCCCAATTCATTGGCTTTTCTCTCACTAGCTAGAAGAGCTGCAGTTGCTCCATCGTTTAAACCTGCCGCGTTTCCTGCAGTCACTCTTCCTTGAGGACGAAATGGAGTTTTAAGAGCAGCAAGTGCTTCAAGGGTTGTCCCAGGTCTTGGCGGTTCATCAATTGTGGCAACGCCCCAACCTTGTTCTACGCTTCTAACTGCTACTGAAATTAAGTTAGGTTGGATCTTTCCACTCTCATAGGCCTGAGCAGTTTTTTCTTGAGAACGAAGGGCATACTTATCTGCGCGCTCTTTAGTTAGATGTGGAAATTTGTCGTGCAAGCGTTCTGCCGTATTTCCCATAGAGAGCGCATCGGTATCAACTAGTTTCTCCGCTAGGTATCTAGGATTTGGATCCAAACCATCACCCATGGGGTGATGGCCCATATGTTCAACGCCACCAGCAATTGCAAGATCATATGCTCCCATAGCAATTGAACCTGCCAGAGTTGTTACTGAAGTTAGAGCTCCTGCGCACCAGCGATCAATTGAATAACCAGGAACAGTATTGGGAATGCCTGCAAGAAGAGATGCGCTTCTTCCAATATTCATTCCTTGATCGCCATATTGAGTAGTTGCAGCGATTGCTACATCATCAATTTCAGATGGCTTAACTGTTGGATTTCGCTCAAGAAGCCCGCGAATAGTTCGCACGATAATGTCATCGGCGCGAGTGCCGGCATATAAACTTCCAGCTTTTCCAAAAGGGGAGCGGACCGCATCAAGGAGAACGACATTGGTTGAGGTAGTGGCAGTATTCATGCCGCTAGGTTACTCGCCAGTAGCCTTTTCTGGCATCCACCTAAATGGTCCTTTATGGCTCACAAAGACCCTGGAGCCAACTACTAGGCCCTTTGTATCTGTCACCCGGGCCCTAATAGTCTGAGAAAGACCGGTAAAATCTAACTCAACTAAGGCGTCATGTCCGTAGTAATTGATCTTGCAGATTTTGGCCGAGACCAAATTCTCATCAGGCTCATCCATAAGGACTATCTCCTCGGGGCGAACCAGAATCTGGCCACTTTCAAAGCCGACCTGCTTGCCTATCTGCTCAACTGGGGAGTTCAGGGGGGAGAGATATTTGTTTCTTCCAATTCTTCTTGCTGGAAGAGTGAGAATATCTCCAGTGCTCTCGGCAGCAGCAGCGGAGATTGGTCTTAGATAAACCTCAGACGGGCTTCCTGATTGAACCACTTGACCATCGCGCATCAAAGCGATGATATCGGCTGAAACAAGAGCATCTTCACGATCATGGGTGACCATGATGGAAGTAGTCTTACTAGATTTGAGAAGAGCAACCACCTCTTGGCTTATCTCAGCTCTTAAGGTTTGATCAAGGGCAGCAAAGGGCTCATCAAGCAGAATCATCGCAGGCTTCATAGCAAGAGCTCGAGCTAGAGCTATTCTAGTTTGCTGTCCACCACTTAGCTCTTGAGGGAGTTTCTTCTGATAATTTGGCATGCCAACTAGATCCAATAGTTGCTCAACTATCTCTTGCTTTTCCTTCCTGGACACTCTTCTTCCTAACGCAAAGGAAACATTTTCTTCAACGCTTAGGTGGGGAAATAGCCCACCTTCTTGAGGGACATAACCGACGTTTCGCTTATGTGGTGGAAGAACTAGGGATGAGATGCTAACTAGCTGCTTGCCGAATCTAATTGCTCCACCCTTGGGAGTGATAAGGCCTGCGATACTTCTAAGTAAAGTAGTTTTACCACAGCCTGAAGGACCCAATATGGCAGCAAATAATCCGGAAGAGATATAGAGATCAAGATTCTTTAGGACTTCTCTACTTCCAAGCTGCACTGTTAGATCTCTAATCTCTAAAGATGTCATATTCGATCACCTCCGAGCCCATCGCCTTTATCTGGTCTGTTGATCAAAAATGTCGGAATTGCTGCAACAAGGACTAAGAGTAGAGCGTATGGAGCAGCTTCATTAAATCGAAATATCGAGGTATAACTCCACATCTGTGTGGCTAGAGTTTCAAAGCCGATAGGTTTGAGCATTAAGGTGGCAGGAAGTTCCTTCATGGCCGCAAGTAATACCAACAAGGTTCCACTCAGTAGCCCTGGGGTAGCAAGTGGAATCACAACTCGTCTAAAGGTGGCTGATTTTTTCTGGCCAAGGGTTGCCGATATTTCAATCAAATTTTCAGGGACTCTGGCAACGCTACTTCGCACCGAACCGACAGCTTTTGCCATGAATAGCAGAGCATAGGCAAAGGAGAGAAGGAGCAGGCTCTGATAGAGCCAGCCTATAGATGAGCCAAAGGACACTAAAGCCAAGCCCATAACGATTCCCGGCAGAGCATGGACTATCAAAATCGCTTTATCGCTCACTTTGCCTAACTTGGAACCTTGAGCTGAGAGAACTCCAACCGGAAGAGCTAGAGCCAGCGCAATTAAGGCACCAAGGCAGGCTGCAAGAAGAGTAGATAGGGATGCTTTAGAAAGAAGTGAGTAGTTGATACTCGTTGAGTTGGCAAAGAAAATAGAGAGTAATTGAGATATCGGTATTACCAGGCCAAGGGCAAGGTAAGTGTTGATTGCTAGAAGCGCTATGAGTTTGATCCTAAGTTTTCCAGTAGTTACGCCCTTTGTGATAATTCGGGCCGATGACTTAACAATGTTTAGTTTCTGCCTACTTCGTTCTTCAAGTCTTATCAATAGAGCAGAGATTGCCACCAAGATTAGAGCCAAGATAGAGGCGCTGGATCGATCAAAAGAGCCTCGATAAATATTCTCAATCGCTCTGGTTAGAGTGTCAACTCCCAAAAGTGCGATAGCGCCAAAGTCACTAAGAACGTAGAGGGAGGAGAGGAGAGAGCCAGCTGCCACAGAATTCTTTATCTGTGGCCAAGTAACTCTTGCAAATATCTGCCAGCCATTTAGCCCAAGAGTCTGAGAGACCTCATAAGTTGACCAATCGCTACGACGGAGGGCTGCCAGAGTTGTAAGAGTTACATAAGGAGTTGTGGCAAGTACTAGAACAAAAAGAGCGGCCCAAAAACCTTTGAATCCGGGAATCAATAAGATCCAGCTGTAGGCGAAGACATAACTAGGTATTGCTACTGGCAAAATTACCAGGGCCTGCAGGCCAGATTTGAATGGAAAGTCAATGTTAAATAGCATCCAAGCCAGAGCCACTCCAATTAAGCTCGCGCAAGCGGTGACCGCTGCGGTTAACCCTAAGGTAGTTGCCAGGATTTCAAGAGTCTTACCCCTAAATAGAATCAGGGCTATCTCAGATATCTGAGCATCTAGGGCCCGCCGAAGTAGATAGAACAGGGGCAAACTGGCAGCAAGGAATGCCAGCAAAGATGTCAGATTCAGGGCCAGGGCAAAACTTGGCCGAGCTGGCCTCCGTGGCAAAGCACCCTGAGAAGTCCCCGACTTTTCTAGTTGAATAGAAATTAAATCAACCCCACTTTCATCAAGAGAGCCTGAGTCTTGGATAAGTTAGCAAGAAGTGAGAGATCTACTCTAGGTGCAGGAATCTGACTCAAAGGAGGGAGACCTTGTGGGTTGGCATCCTTTAGAACAAGCGAGTATTCATGGGTATCTTCTAGAAAGCCTCTTTGAACTGCCTCGCTAAGTAAGAAAGCGAGTAGTTCACTTGCCGATCCTTTTTTGCTAGAAGTACTAAGTATCCCGACCCCAGCCACATTAATCATATTTCCGGTATCACCAGGTGCAAAGAATCCATTGGCCACTGCAATTTCTCGACCAAGAGCCTTAGAGACCTCCCATATGTAATAGTGATTTACTAGACCAAGATCTATCTCTCCAGCATCTATCGCTGCCACGATTTGAGAGTTCCTTTCATAGAGCTTTACAGCGTTGGCTTTCAATTTTTCCAGCCAATTACCGGCTGCAGATTCGCCTCTTGATAGAATCAGAGCGGTGATAAATGCTTGGAAAGATGCATTTGTTGGAGCGATCCCAATCCTGCCTCGATAATCTGGTGAAGTTAATTGATCAATACTGGTTGGAAGATTCTTTACTCGCTCTGGCGAGTAGGCAAGAACTCGAACTCTGCCGCTAATACCTACCCAATCTAATCTGCTGGAGCGGAATTTCTCTTCAACGCGATTTAGAATTGCATCATCAAGGGTAGCAAATAAGCCAGCTTCGCTGATTGCACCGAGTGCTCCAGCATCTTGGGAGATAAATAGGTCGGCAGGAGAGTTATGACCCTCTTCAAGAAGTTGGGCAGCAAGGGCAGCTGAATCACCGTAGCGAACATCTGGCTTGATTCCGGTAAGAGCGGTGAATTCATTCAAAAAGGGTGAGATAAGACTCTCGCTCCTGCCTGAGTAGATCACCAGGCCTGCATCCTCTTGGGGAGCGCACCCAGCCAGAAGGCTTGCGGAAAGAATTAGGGCGATGGGAAGGGCGATGGCGCGGACCCTCTTTGTTCTCATACAGGCAGACTATCGCCCTTGAGGGTATTTAAGCAACATTTATGTTGCGTAATTCACCTTAAGGCTGGTTCTCAGCTTCAGGCTCTGAGGCCGGGCTGGGCAGAGGCTCTCCCTGCCCAAGGCTTTCGGCAAGAGCCTGAGCGCACTTTTCAATCTGCCATTCTCTAGCGCCGTTAAGTCTTAGCTGGCCTTCAACTTTTTCAAGCAGAACTTGACTCATTTCATACACCTGCTCACGTGCTTGATCAAAACAGAGCTTTCTAACCACATCAGGCCCTAAGAGATTTTCAAGTGGAAGACTTAGCTCTCTTGCAATCTGACCTAACTTAGCCTTGGCATGGCTTAAGTGAGCATGCGCTAAAGGAAATCTTACCTTCCAGATTCTTGCCGGCGGCAGAGAGTCACTCCTACTTCGAAGCGCTGGCCATTGCTCTTCATCTAAATGCTGCGCAGCAAGAAAAGTCTCTAGCCAGATATCTATGTAGCTCTTTTGAATCTCATTTCTGATTCGTGATTTAGCCTCTGGAAGCTTCATCAATTCATCTCGGCTCTTTACATTTGATTTAGCCAGAGCAATTATTACCGCATCTGATAAGAGCCTTCCTGGGGCCAAATCAATTGAAGCTGCAATCTCTTCTCGCACCTGCCAGAGCTGCCTGATGATGGCTAATTGATATCGCGACTTAATCTCATGCATCCCAGAGGTTCGTCTCCAAGGTTCTTTACGCTTTTCTGGTGGAGAGCTTCTTAGTATTGCAGCAGAATCTTGCATCGCCCAAGTTAATCTTCCTTCTGATTCAAGTAACTCTGCTATTTTATCTCGAAGATCTATTAGCAGTGCCACATCGAGTGCGGCATAATCAAGCCACTCAGGTTCTAGAGGGCGAATCGACCAATCAACCGCGGAATGCTCTTTTGCTAGTTGGATTTGCAAAAGACTTTCAACTAGATATCCCAGACCCACTCTTGGAAGACCTGCAATTCTGGCACCTAATTCAGTATCAAATAAGTCCTTTGGATCAAGACCCCACTGGCGAAGACAGGGCAGATCTTGTGTGCTGGCATGAATTATTGTCTCAGCACTTCTTATTACGGCACTTAGTTGGCCAATCAGCGGGCTGTCGCTAAACTCAATTGGATCAATTAGATGCAGGCCACCACCTCTGCGGTATATCTGTATTAAATAGGCCCTTGAGCTGTAGCGAAAACCAGAGGCTCGCTCAGCATCGATGGCAATGGGACCTTGACCTGATTTGAGCTCATTTATTGCTGCAGCAAATCTGCTCTCATCAACTATCAGCTCTGGCGTTCCCTGATCTGGAACCTTTAGGGCGCGAAGACTTGTTTCCCGCTCATTCACAGTTGATCAATGCTTTTGCGGAAGCGAGGCTACGCCCTCAGGCAAGGGGGCAAGGCCTGCGGCACTTGCCATTAGTTCTAACCAAGCATGGACGTGGCTGATTAACTCCAGGGGGTTATCGGCAGTCCAAGAAGCACGAATCTCTATCTCTGATGATTCATCGTGTGATGAAAGTTCTCCAAAGGAGGCGCTAGCAACTCGAGTGACTGTGCCACTGGGCTGGCTGTAAGTAGCCCCGCAATTTTTGAGCGCATCAATAAGCCAAGACCATCCCACATCAGACAGCATTGGATCTGATTGAATCTCAATATCAAGTGCAGAGCGAACAAAGGTAACGCATCGAAAGGTGCCCTCCCAAGATTCTTGGCCATCTGGATCATGCAGCAGAACAAACCTTCCAGTGGCGATGTCATCTTGGCTCTCTATATCAAGTGCTATATCGGCAGTAATAGCAAAAGCAAATGGAGCAAGTTTTTGTGGCGCCGGGATTTCAGATATGGAAATTTCAGGGCGCGTTTTAATAGCTTTGATATCAGCTACAAAGAGATCAAAGTCGCGGTTCGCCTCTTTCATAAGGATAAGGGTAGGCAATGGCCAAATACCTTAGCGGGAGGCGCGAGGGTCTATGAGGCGATAACCTTGATGGATGGGTTCATTGCTAGCTCTGGTCTCCAGTCTGCTCTGGGGAACTGCAGATTATCTGGCAGGAAACCTATCAAAACGTTATAAAGCCATCGCTGTCACTGCGATTTCACAGTTATTTGGCCTTGCCTTTGGACTCTTAGCAATCTTTCTCTTTGCAGATTTCATGAAGCCAAATCTTTCAATGAGCGGCTATTTCATTCCTGGCGTAATTGCAGGAGTTGCTGGGTTTGTTGGACTTGTCGCTTTCTATACCGGTCTTGCTACTGGTCGAATGGGAGTAGTTTCACCAATTAGCTCACTCTCAGTACTAATCCCATTGCTCCTTGCCCTGGCAAGAGGTGAGCGCCCCAGCGCCCTAGAATCGGTCGGAATTTCTATTGCAATTGCTGGAGCATTCATGGCCAGCGGGCCTGAAGTAAGAGATGGTCTCCCAATCAAGCCTCTATTGTTAGCAGTCGTTGCCTCGATTGGTTTTGGTCTTGCGCTAACTTTTATTGCAATTGGCTCAGAAACTGATTCTCTTCACACCATGACCTCGATGCGTGTGGCTTCAGTTTCGATATGTGTTTTGCTAGCCTTTCGCTATCGAAGCCTTGGTGGAATTCCAATACGACAAATTCCACTCTTGATCTTGATTGGAGTTGCTGATTTTCTAGCCAATTTTTTCCTTGGGGTAGCAACCACCAAAGGCCTGGTTTCGATAGCTATGGCCCTAGGCTCGCTATTTCCGATTGTGACAATTCTCTTGGCTTATAAATTCCTTCATGAAAGACTAGCTAAGGTCCAATACTTAGGAATTGCATTTGCTTTGAGTGGGGTTCTTTTGATCGCTGCGTCTTGATTTAACTTGCCAAGTTTCAAAAGTGCATCCAGCAACTGACTCAATGGTTTGCCGCTCATAATTGCTTAGGAATGGGCCCTCATCAAAGAAGTGGCAGTCACCATCTTGATCGACTCTGGTGATATAGATTAGCTCGATCAGGCTTTGAGCAATTAAAGTAGAGATGAAATTGACGCCTCCTTCTATCAAGACAGGTGAGCCCTGCTCTTTGCGAGCCTGATTAACTAGCCAAGCAGGGTCTTGATTGAAGATATATTGATTGCCACTCCTACCTTGGGTAAGTGTGCGAGATGAGATATAGAGCGGAAGGCCTACGTTGGCATAGGGCTCATTTCGATAACTCTGCCCGCCAATCAATATCGCCTTAGACATAGCTCGAATCTGGTGAAATCTGATGCGATCCGCCTTTGTGCTTAAGGCAATTGAGCTACCCCCAAGGCTAGTTGCCAAGTTTTTGGCAAGCAGGAGATTTGCCATAGTTTTGACTTCGAGGCCCTGTTTCATAGGTATCACGCTACCGCCTGCCCGATGATGTCAGTGGCTGTCTTTATCGTTGCCATCATGATTATTGACTGTGAAAGTTGCATCATGCGAGATATCGCATGTAAAGATTGCGTAGTTTCCGTCCTTATCTCATCTCGCGTAAGCCAGGGTCAGGCGTCCTCAGAGCTAGGGGTGGAGGAGGCCCGCGTAATTGATCTTCTCTCCTCACGAGGCATGATCCCTCCGCTTCGTTACGTTCAAATTGAGGGTGAAGGAGATAATTCACAGGTAAATCAAGCCCTCTTGGGTTGAGTTAGCCTCACTTTCGCAGTTAGCCTAATTAGATGCAATGCGCATTCAGGTGGGCAGCCCCTGCCTTGGCTCTGGTTTTGGCCATAACCCTGCTTCCATCATCTAGCGCTGCCCCGAGCGCTGATCTAGTTGCAGTCAGGGCAGAGGTCGAGCGTCTGCAAGAAGATGCGGCTGAAGCTGGCGAAAATGCTCAAGCTGCCAAGATTCAACTTGCCCGCCTAAAATCTCAATTGGAGTCAGTGCGCCAAGAGGCAAATGTTCGCAAAGCTAGCGTGGAATCGATTGAGAAATCGCTATCAGCAATTGCTGTAGCTCGTTATAAATCAACTGGCCTTGGTGCGGGCCTAGAACTTCTTTTCTCCTCAGATCCAACCCTTTATCTCTCAGCTGCTGGTTCGTTGGAAAATGTGACAAGAAAGCAATCTCTAGAACTTCGCAAATATGCCACCGCCAAGCAGCGTCTGGATGCCACATCTCTAACGGTTAGCGACAAAGTTAAATTAGTCCAGGCAGCAGAGGCTCGCTATCGCGCTCAAGCCGCTCAGGTAGAAGCAAAACTTGCTCAAGCTGAAAAGTTATTATCAAAACTGGAGAAAGCAGATCGAGAGAAGATCTTGAAGCTTCAAGCCATGGACGCTGCTGAACGGCAGAGATACTCTGAAGAGCAAGCAAGGCTGGCCAATGCCGTCTCAGGAAGAGCTGGCACTGCGCTTCGCTATGCGGTTAAACAGATTGGTGATAACTATGTCTGGGGAGCATCAGGGCCAATTCGTTGGGATTGCTCAGGGTTGACTATGAGGGCCTTCCAACAAGCAGGGGTTAGGTTGCCCCACTCCTCACGAGCCCAATATGGCTATGGCAGATCGATTTCCAGAAATAACCTTCAAGCAGGAGACCTAGTCTTCTTTGGTTCTCCCATATCCCATGTTGGAATCTATCTTGGCAGGAGCAAGATGGTTCATGCGCCAAGGCCTGGAGCGAGGGTGCAGATCGCCGAATTTGGTAATTACTTTGGTCGCAAGAGGTATGTAGGAGCGCGTCGACTCTAAGGTCTTGTAGTCGAGTTGAAAAATGCCCTCAATCCTGCTGGTTACCAATGATTTTGGACCACGCGCAGGCGGAATCGAAACTTTCATAGCTGGCCTTCTTGAAAGAATTCCAAAAGGTGAGGTAATCGTCTACACCGCAAGTCAGAGCGGCAGTGAGAGCTTTGATAAGCGCTGGCTAGATATCTTTGGAGTACGAGTAATTCGCGATTCATCAAAGATATTACTCCCAACCCCTAGGGTTATAAGGCAGGTCAGGAAAGTCATAGAGCAGAGCGGGGTCGAAAAGATCTGGTTTGGAGCTGCAGCCCCGCTTGCTTTATCGGCGAGGTATTTGAGGGTGGGCAGCATCAAGAAAATTCTGGCACTCAGCCATGGCCATGAGGCCTGGTGGTCAAAGGTATTTCCCTTCAATTTAGCGATCAGAGAGATCTCAAGAAGCGTTGATGTTGTGACCTATCTAGGTAAATACACCGGTTCGGCTATGAAGAAACACTTTAAAAGTGGGGCTAAGTTAGTAAAGATTGCACCAGGAATCGATGTCAATCACTTCAAGCCAGATTCGGATATCTCAAAGATAAATCGAGTAAGAGCTGAACTAAATGTTGGATCAGAACCTCTAATCTTATGCGTCGGCCGATTAGTTCATAGAAAAGGTCAAGATAGATTGATTGAGGCAATGCCTAAAGTGTTGGCCGCAAGGCCTGATGCTAGATTACTATTTATTGGCCAAGGACCAAGAAAGGCCAAGCTAGATTCACTAATTGCAAAATACGGCATTCAAAGTTCTGTGATTTTCCTGGGCAACATTGCATACTCTGATCTTCCTAAATACCTAAATGCTGCGGATTTATTTGTCATGCCTTCAAGATCTCGCCTGATGGGCCTGGAAGTTGAAGGACTTGGCATTGTGTACTTAGAGGCAAGCGCTTGCGCTCTGCCGGTCATAGCAGGAGACTCCGGGGGAGCACCAGATGCTCTAATAGATGGCCAAACTGGCTTCGTTGTTGATGGCTTAGATATTAATCAGATTGCTGATCGAGTTCTGTATCTAATTGAGAATCCCCGTGTAGCCCAAGAAATGGGTGAGGCAGGAAGAGCATGGGTTGAGAGTGATTGGAGCTGGGACATCTGGTCAAAGGCTTTTAACGAATTACTTGAGGTGTCAGGGAAGTAGTCCGATCTTTCTAGCCGAATTGATGCATTGAACGCGATTTTGCGCTCCAAACTTCCTATAGATCGATGCCAGGTGCGTCTTTATTGTTGATTCAGTAACGAATAATTTGGCTGCTATCTCAAGGACGGTATCACCAGTGGGAAGCTTTTCTAGAATCTCAAGCTCCCTTGGAGTGAGTCCCACATCTCGGTTCTTTACATCAATTGCTTGAGTCAACTTTCTTGCCGTAAAACTTAGGGGCTTTACTGCACTTGCCTTGATAGCACTTAGTAGTTCAGCGCTTGGAGCTGCCTTATCGATATGGGAGCTGGCGCCAGATTGCATCGATGCTAGAACATGCTCAGGCATATTGGACATGGTCAAGACCACGATTCCGATTCGCTGAGAGAGCGATCTTGCCCAAGCTACGATTTCGAGGCCATTGCCATCGGGAAGGTTTAGATCAACGACAATCACATCTGGATTCAAATGCGATATTTGGGCAAGAGCCTCCCGCTTGGATGCAGCTTCCCCAATTAATGACATCTGATGGTCACGAGCGATCAGACGGCGCAGACCTTCTCTAACCATAGTGTGATCATCAATTACCAAGACCTTAAGCACTTTGGCTACCAGATTTCATGATCTGGAATTTAAAGCAACTTCCACGCTGATCTGAGCAGGTAGAGTAAGTGCTTGAAATCTGCTTTAGTAATTCGTCGATGCTAGCCAGGCCAAATCGAAAGTCCTTGGGTTTGACCCCACCAATTCCATTATCTCCAATCTCAAATGCAACGCTATCTTCATTGACTTGGTATTTGAGGTAGAAGAGTTTTGCCTTTGAGTGGCGAGCGGTATTTCTAGCTAGCTCCAGAATCACTTGATTTAGGCTCTCCTCAACTGCCATATCAAATTCTGGATAACGAAAATCCGCATCAATGTCGATCTGACCTAGAATTTGGCCTACCTGCTCTGCTAGCTGACTTCTTGAGATAACCCTTAACTGGTAGATCTGATCACGAAAAGATTTGGTGGTATCACTAATAGCAAAGCGAATCTGGCGCAGCCTTAGTCGATGAGCCTTACCTATATTTGCATCCCCAATTAGTTCATCCAGCTGGTAACCAATCACCGCTAGATCTTGGGCCAGAGTTTCATGCAGCCGGCGCGCTAAATCCAGGCGCAGTGTGGGCTCCTGGTGAACTGGTTTCGGTTTAGCCAAAGAGTTTTGCGATCTCTGCCGCGAATTCTTTATGGACTACGTGACGCTTAACTGACAACTTGGCAGTCAAATGACCTCCGGCGATGGTGAAATCGACCGGCAAGATTGTGAACTTGCGAATTGATTCAGCTCGGCTAACTGCCTTATTGGCTTCATCAACTGCAGTTTGGATGACTGCTATTAGATCGGGATCTCTAGTGAGCTCCGCGAGAGACGCACCATCCTTCTTATTAGCAGTAATCCAACCCTTAATTGCTTCAGGGTCGATGGTTACTAGGGCGGCGATGTATGGCTGGTTATCGCCAACTACAATGCATTGGCTAACTAGTGGGTGAGCACGGAGTCGATCCTCTAGAACTGCAGGGGCAACATTCTTGCCACCTGAGGTAACTATCAGTTCTTTCTTTCGACCTACGATATAGAGGAAGCCCTCTTCATCTAGTTTTCCTAAATCACCGGAGCGAAAATATCCATCATCGGTGAAAACCTCTTTATTGGCGGCGTCATTTTGCCAATATCCGCGCATCACGATGGGGCCCTTAATCAAAACTTCGCCATCATCGGCAATCTTGATCGTGGTTCCTGGAATTGGTCTTCCAACTGAGCCCACTTTATGGGCGGTAGATAGATTTAGAGTGGCGCCGGCTGTGGTTTCAGTCAATCCATAACCCTCTAGCACTCTGACTCCAGCGCCACGATAGAAGTGGCTTAAACGATCTCCTAGGGGAGCACCTCCTGAGATCGCCGCCTCTACTCGCCCTCCTAACCCATGGCGAATCTTGGAATAGACCAACCTATCAAAGAGGCCATGTTTAAGTCTAAGAGTTAAGGATGGACCCCCGCTATCAAGGGCCTTGCTGTACTCCACAGCAACAGCTGCGGCTGCGCGAAATATTGCGCCCTTGCCAGCGGCATCAGCCTTAGCCTCAGCTCCATTAAAAACCTTCTCAAAAATTCGAGGAACTGCAAGAACGAAGGTTGGTTTAAATGATGCAAGATCGATCGGAAGTCTGCCAACTGGATCTGGGCAGTGTGCCAGTTGAAGGCCAGCACGGATAGCGCCAATTTGCACCATACGACCAAATACGTGAGCAACTGGCAGAAAGAGCAGGGTAGAACCTCCTGGCTTCATGAATAAATCAGCTGCTCCCATCACCACATTTCCACACTCGGACAAAAAGTTGCCATGCGTTAGTGATACACCCTTTGGCCGACCAGTAGTTCCAGAGGTGTAGATAAGAGTTGCCAATGAATCAGGGGTTAGAGCATTTCTGCGTTTATCAATCTCCTGATCAGAAATATCACGACCCAGATATGCCAGCTGAGCTAGAACATTCTCGGTAATTACCCAACAGTTCTTTAGATTGCTACCTAGAACCGGAGTTACTATCTCACGTATTTGTGGGGTCTCAACAATTATTGCCACCGAGGCAGAGTCAGAGAGAATCCAATCCACCTGCTCTGCAGATGAAGTTTCATAGATAGGAACTGTCACCGCTCCGGCAAACCAGATGGCGAAATCTAGAACAGTCCATTCATAGCGAGTGCGAGCCATGATGGCTACCCGATCTCCTAGCTGAATGCCAGATGCAATCAGACCTTTAGCGGTGGCCCTGATTTCAGCCTCTAACTCTCGAGCGCTAACGGGCTGCCAACCATCGCCAAGTGGGCGCGAGACCAAAATCCGCTCTGGTTCAAACCAGGCTCTCTCGGCTACTAAGTTAGTTAGGTTTCCTGCTGATGCTGCTGGCTCAAGGGCTGGGACGAAGTATTCGCTCATTGGGCAAAATTAGCCGTTACTGGTAGGTAACGGGAAGAGGTAGCCTCTGCCCATGGGCGATATCTCATCTCATTCCACCCAAATCCAGGCTCCAATCGAGCAAGTTCGTGAGGTTCTCTTCAATCTTGAAGGTTATCCCAGCTGGTCAAGTGCGATTAAGAGCGTTGAGGTTCATGAGAGAGATGTTTCATCTCGCCCCACAAAATTGACTCTCAAAGTTGAGGCAGGAGTCTTAAAGGATCGACCAACTCTAGTTTATGACTGGAGCAAAGCCCCTGATGAGATCTCCTTCTCACTTGAGCAGGCAGATCTCATGACTCAAATGGATGGCAAGTATGAGATAAAAGATAATGGCGATGATTCAGTGACTGTGACCTACTCACTGACTACTGCTTTATCTATGCCAGTACCGGATCTAATGAGGCGTAAAGTTGAAAAAACGACCATCGAGCAATCTCTAATTGAGTTAAAGCAGAAACTCGAAGGATAGATGAGCCTTGCCCTTGGTATCGATGTTGGAGGTACCAAAGTTCTTGGAGGAGTGGTTGATCCTTCAGGCAAAATATTAAAGAGCGCTCGCAAGCAAACACCCAATGAAGGTGGTTCTGCTCTTACAGAAACTATTGCGGAGTTGGCACGTGAATTAATTTCAGAATTTGACGTTTCAGCAGTTGGGGTAAGTGCTGCAGGATTCATCTCATCAGATCGCAAAACTATGTTAGCCACCCCAAATATCGTGGGTTGGAACGGTGTTGATCTAACAGAGCAGCTAGAGAGGAAGATTGCTAGACGAGTTGTTCTGGAAAATGATGCCAATAGCGCAGCCTGGGGAGAGAAGAAGTTTGGCGCTGGCAAAGACTTCCATACTGTAATCATGCTAACTGTGGGAACAGGGCTAGGCGGTGGGCTAATTGTTAATGATCAGCTCTATCGTGGCGCTTATGGAATCGGCGCAGAATTTGGCCACACCAGAGCAGTTCCTAATGGACACTTATGTGGCTGTGGAGTGCGAGGATGTTTCGAGCAGTATGCCTCAGGCAATGCCCTTCTGCGCCATGCTCGGGAAGCTATCGCCGCCTCACCTGGACTAGCTAGAAGCCTGCTATCTCGCGGTAATTCAAGCATTGAAGGTCTAACTGGCAAACATTTAAGTGATGCGGCAAGCGATGGCGATAGCCTAGCCATCGCTGCCTTTAATACCACAGGGAAATGGCTAGGTGCGCTTTGCGCATCACTGGTTGCAGCTCTTGATCCTCAGGCATTTATTGTCGGTGGAGGGGTAATTGATGCTGGCGATATCTTGCTAGATCCCGCTAGGCAAGCGATGAATGATTTGATTCCCTTTACCGGCAAAAGGCCGGCTCCAGTTATTGTCCCAGCGCTTCTCGGAAACGATGCTGGTTTAGTTGGGGTTGCCGATCTGGCTAGAAGCTAAGAAAGACTCAAGAGGATAGCTAACTGCAGTAGCGCCCCCGATCTGATCCATGATCTCCACTATCTCTTGGCTATCTTGATAGGTCATTAGATCGGATACTTTTGCCCCTGCTCTATAGAGTTTGGCAAATTAGATTGCCTGTTCACGCGAAAGCTCTGACTCATAACGCAGATCCATCGCCTTGATCATCTGATTCGGGTTTCATCTGATAGAAGAAGGCGAAGATTCCAGCAAGCAGGGCCAAGCCGCCAGGCCAGGGGCCAAGCCCCAATAGATCTAAGCCTAGAAATTGCGCTGCAATCAGATAGAGCGGTCCGCCTATTACCCCCAGCAGAGCTGCTCGTTGAATGCTGCTTAGCTGAGGTAGAGCCTTATTATCTCCAGGATATTTCTCCATGGCATCTATCTCTTCCAACTCATCCAGAAAAGTTGTGGGAGATGATTCATCTAGCGAGAGCCCTGAAACGATTGATTCGAATTGCCCACCAAGGCTATCTCTATCATCTCTATCAACTTCTCCACTTAACACATCGTTAATAAAGCTCTGGCTCTCCTCCACTAAGATATCGAGATCATAATCAAGTGCTACATTATGAAATGACTTCTCAAAAATAACTTCCTTTATCTCAACTGACGAAACATTTTCTATGACGTATTCTGAATTAGAGGGATCAACTACATGATCATCTATGGAGTAACCCACCATCAATGGCATCTCTATTAGAGATAGATCTCGCTGAACTAGATCCCAGAGTTGTTGTAGTGAGGCAAATGCCTTAAGGGGGGTTCTGAGATAACTATGACGCGAGGGATTAGGGGCTGCTACATCAGTTCCTCTACCACCAATTGAGCCTATGAAATACTTCAAAAGTGGTATGAACTTGACTCTAAGCCTTGAATCTCTTACCGAGGGATTGATTAGGATCAAGCCCTCAATTTCTGATCCTCTAATGCTTGCCAAGCGGAGCGATAAAGCACCGCCCATAGAAAATCCGGCAACAAAGACTCTCTTATGTTGCTGCCTTAATTTAGTAAATTCTTTGTCGACATGACCATACCAATCTTGCCAGCGAGTCTTATTCATCTCCTGCCAGCTACTTCCATGTCCTGGCAGGCAGGGAGCCGTGACGCTAAATCCCAGATCTGCCAAACCGTGAGCCCATGGCCTAATTGACGCTGGAGATCCGTTAAAGCCATGGATCATTAGGATTGCAACTGGGCCGCCTGGAATATGGAAGGCTTGCGAATCAGGAATTACGCTCACGACACCCATAGTGTCATAAGGGGAGCAAAAGGCTCTAAATTAGGGCCATGGTTCTGCGGAGAAGGAGAAGTAAAGTCGAAGTGATGGTTCAGGGCGACAAGATCGCCTACGGCCTCCTTAAATCGCTTCTGCTTCCCGTGCTAACCCTGCTCTTTCGCCCCAAAGTTACTGGGCTTAGGTTTGTTCCAGCCACGGGCCCGGTAATTATCGCCTCGAATCACCTCTCCTTTAGCGATTCAATATTCATGCCTTTAGTGATCCCAAGAAAGGTTACCTTTCTTGCCAAGAGTGAATACTTCACATCCCCGGGCCTTAAGGGTCTGGTTAAGAAGCTGACCTTTATCGCGCTTGGCCAAGTATCAGTTGATAGAGCAGGTGGCTCTCGAAGTGAGGCAGCTCTTCTTACTGGCCTCTCAGTTCTGGCAGAAGGTGGATGTCTGGGAATTTATCCTGAAGGAACGAGATCTCCAGATGGCCGCCTTTATCGGGGGAGAACTGGGATAGCAAGGCTGGCTATGGAGAGCGGGGCTCCAGTTCTACCAGTAGCAATGTTTCACACCGCAGAGATTCAGCCAACTGGAAGGGTGATTCCAAAGATTGTGCGAGTAAGGATGGTCTTTGGTGAACCTATGTACTTTCCTACCCCTGATAAGTCTAATGATCCTGAGGAACTAAGAAAGGCCACAGATTCACTAATGAAGCGCCTACAAGAACTCTCTGGCCAAGAATATGTTGATATCTACGCCTCGCAAGCTAAAGAGGCCATCGAAGAGCAGAGGCGACGAGAAAAGAAAAATAGGGAAGAGTGATTACTCCCCTCCAAAAATCTCTCTGCGATCTGTGATGAATTTGCATGTTTCACAAGTTGAATCGGCAGGTGGAACTTCACCGCTAATTACTTCTATGAAATCTTGAATGCGCTCAGCTAGTCCTTCAGGATTTCTGGTAATTGGATACCAGGCGCTACTCAAATTGAGGCTAAATCCGCTATCAGGATTGCCCTTAGGACTTTCTGGTGACCAAACGAGGAGACCTAGAACTGAAATTTGTCTCGGTGGACCTTGGAGAGGATTTTCTAGGGCAAAGGCATAGGCCTCAAGCTGAGGTGAATAAAAGTCACTTTTGTCGTTGTTCTTTCCTTGGAATTTGCAATCAATTACGCCATAGGTGCCATCATCAAATTCCATTAGTAAGTCATATTTCCCACGGATGGCATAAGGCGATGGATTTGAGTTGTAGGTAATTGGAAGAGATTTAACCCAACCACCAAGATCTTGGACTTTGCCTGATTTGATATCAGGATGAAGATCCTTTGATTTGGCGCCTTTGAAATGCTTCTCCTGCATGGCAGAAAGCTCTCCAACTAGCGGAAAGAATGCCGGAGCTTTGACTCCATGATTGTAATTAAGCCATAGACATCTATGGCATCCATTCCAAGAAAAGGTTAAATCACTCGGGCTGATAAACTCCCTTGCTCTGCTCATGGGCGCGATTCTGCCCTGTGGCGCTGACATTTCATCGCTTAGATCGCTGAAGTTAAGGTAAAAATTCCAAGGGTGATCATTACCAGCCCACCAAAGCGGCGCATCAGAGCTAAACGATGTGGCGAGGTGGCCATCCACTGCCTCACCGTCCCGGCAAGTAAGCCCCAGGTGCCATCAGAGAAGAAGGCTAGAACGGCAAAAGTTGCTCCCATGATCACAAGTTGCCCTGTGACATTATCTGAGCCCTTATCGACAAATTGCGGCAAGATCGCAGCAAAAAAGACTAAGCCTTTGGGATTTAGAGCTCCCACCCAGAAACCATCTCCCATGGAGCGAAGATTTGAAGGCTTGATATCTCCTTGATTGACCATATCCTCCGCATGGATTTTGGAGTGCTTAAAGGCATCAATTCCGAGATAGATCAGATAAGCGCCGCCCAGAAGCTGCACTCCAATAAATGCCAACTCACTTGCCTGCAAGATTGGTCCAAGGCCAAATGCCACAGCTAGTGAGAGCGTGAAGGCCCCCGACACGTTGCCAGCAACTGTTGCCACAGCAGTTGCTCTTCCCCAAGCGATAGCCCTGGCAATTATGAAGAGCACGCTCGGACCCGGGGCCACAATAATGATCATCGCAGCAATTAGATATTCAGGATATCGGGCGGGAAAGTCGGCAAGCATTAGTAGATTATCCAACACTTTTGTTCAGAACTAGTGAGCAAGCAAGAAAGTGGCGCCTGAATTTCAAGCCAGGCGCCACTTCTAGCTACTGTGGGGAGCTAACTAATCGCTTCTTTATGCGACGCTGGTTCCCCGCGATGTTGAGATCGCGTGAAATACGCGATAACCAACGATTGCAACAACGGTTGCATTGATGATTCCATTAAATGTGAAATCACCACTGGTCCATGAGATATCTGCGATTCCGATGATGATTGCAGAAGCTACTACCAGTAGGTTTGTTGAGTCAGTGAAGTTCACCCTAGACTCAATCCAGATCTTTGCTCCCAGAATTCCGATCATTCCAAAGAGGGCAACTTGTGCGCCACCTAGAACGCCACCAGGAATGGCGCTAAGAACTGCACCAAACTTGGGTGATACTGACAGTAGGATTGCGCCCAGGGCGGCAATCCAATAAGCCAAAGTCGAATAGACTCGAGTGGCGGCCATTACGCCAATATTTTCGGCATAAGTGGTGGTACCAGATCCGCCGCCAGCGCCGGCAAGGGTTGTGGCAACGCCATCGGCAAAGAGGGCATTACCCATCTGATCATCCAGATCTTTCCCGGTCATATTGGCAACAGCCTTAACGTGTCCCACGTTTTCAGCGATAAGAACCAGCACTACTGGGATGAAGAGAATGATGGCGCTGGTCTTGAATTCAGGAGTTGTGAAAGTTGGGGCAGCAATCCACTTGGCAGTTGCGATGCCATCGGTTTTGACATCTCCCATGACAAATGCCACTAGATATCCCACAACAACTCCAAGGAAAATTGAAATGCGTCCAATAAAGCCTCGTGAGAAGGCTGCAAATGAGGCGATGGCAACCAGAGTCAAGGTTCCAAGAACCGGTCCACTAGCCATGCCATTTTTGGCAGCTGGGGCTAAGTTAAGGCCTATCACCATAACGATGGTTCCCGTGACCACAGGGGGCAACATCCAGTTAATCCAACCCGTGCCAACTGCGCGAGCGATTAGACCAACGATTGCCAGCAAGACACCAGTTGCAACGACTCCACCAAGGGCAACAGCCATGCTGTCGCTCTTGACCGAGGCTGCGATTGGGGCAAGGAATGCAAAGGATGAACCAAGATAACTCGGAACCTTGTTTTGGGTAATAATGAGGAAGAGCATGGTTCCTACGCCAGAGAAGAAAAGAGTGGTCGTAGGTGGCAAGCCTGTGATGATTGGGACTAGAAAAGTAGCACCAAACATTGCGGCTATGTGCTGTAAACCAACGCCGATTGTTCGTGGCCAGCTTAGCCGTTCATCAGTAGAAACGACCTCGCCAGGGGAGATGCTGGTTCCGGTCCCGTGTACCTTCCAAGAGAAGAGACTCATTTAAGAGATCCTCATTTCTAGAGCGCCCGGTGTTTTGTAGACAATTTGTATGGTCTGGGCGAACTCTGAGAACAAAGGGTATGCCCTTCGCCCTCTATTTATAAGGGGCGCGCTGAACACTGAGAGTCTTATTACGAAATAACCCCCCCTTTTTTTCATGAGCCCGAAAGTTGCGGAGCTTGAGCAAATCAGGTTAACTATCCACTCGATATATCGAATCGATATAACTAGGGGGTGGGGTAGATGCGATCCAGGGCTGAATCTCTTGAGTTTGCCCTCCTTGGCCTATTGAAGGAGAGCTCACTTCATGGCTATGAGCTTCGCAAAAGGCTATCGGCCATCTTTGGCCCTTTTAGGGCTCTCTCTTTTTCAGTTCTTTATCCGCGGCTAAGGCGAATGCTTGAATCCGGATTAATCATTCAATTGGAAGTTCCCAAAGGTGGAAAGTCCAAGCGGGTTCGAATCGTCTACTCGATTACCCCAAAGGGAATATCTAAGTTTGATGAATTAACTCGGGGAGCAGGCGAGCTCTCCCTAGATGACGATAACTTCGAAGTTCGCGTTGCATTCTTTGGTCCCACCTCAATTCGTAATCGACTAAGAATTCTTGAGGGGCGACAGCGCCGCCTCAAGGAGAAGGCTGAAATATTGAAAGTTGATTTAGATAGATCAGCAGTTGGTCTTGATAAGTATCTTCTGGAGTGGCGCCGCCACTCTCTTGAAACTGCCCGGCGAGAGATCGCTTGGCTTGATCAAATGATCAGATCTGAGAGGAAAAGCCAGTGAGCACAGATAAAGAGATTCGCCTAGCAATAGTTGGAGTTGGCAATTGCGCCAACTCTCTAGTGCAAGGGGTGCATTACTATCGTGATGCGGCAAGGGATCAAGAGATTCCTGGCCTGATGAATGTCGTGGTCGGTGGCTATCACATAGGAGATGTGAAGTTTGTGGCTGCCTTCGATGTTGATAAGAAAAAAGTCGGTCTAGATCTAGCAGATGCCATCTGGGCAAGTGAGAACAACACTATTAAGTTCACTGAGGTTCCAGAATCTGGAGTCAAGGTTCTAAGAGGAGTGACCCACGATGGCCTTGGTCGCTACTACCGCGAGGCAATAACAGAATCAGAGGCGCCTGCTGTTGACGTAGTAAAGGAGCTAAGAGATGCCAAGGTTGAAGTTCTAGTTTGTTATTTGCCGGTGGGCTCAGAGGAAGCTACTAGGTTCTATGCCCAATGCGCTCTTGATGCTGGATGCGGCTTTGTTAACGCCCTTCCTGTCTTTATCGCATCAACTCCTGAGTGGGCTGATAAATTTACTATAGCAGGCCTTCCTATTGTGGGCGATGATATTAAATCGCAAGTTGGAGCAACTATTACCCACCGAGTACTGACTAAGCTATTTCAAGACCGCGGAGTTAAAGTTGATAGGACTTATCAACTAAATGTCGGCGGGAATATGGACTTCAAAAATATGCTCGAGCGGGATCGCCTAGAGTCAAAGAAAATCTCTAAAACCCAATCGGTTACCTCCCAGCTTCCTTACGATATGGGAGAGGGTAATGTCCATATCGGTCCTTCTGATTATGTGCAATGGCTGGATGATCGCAAGTGGGCCTTCGTACGTCTCGAGGGTCGCGCATTTGGCGATGTTCCACTAACTATCGAATACAAACTAGAGGTCTGGGATTCACCAAACTCAGCTGGGGTAATTATTGATGCTATCCGCTGCGCAAAGGTGGCATTGGATCGAGATATTGGTGGTCCACTACTTTCACCATCTAGTTATTTTATGAAATCACCTCCTGAGCAGTACTCAGATGAAGAGGCTTTAGTGAGAACGAAAGCATTTATCGCAGGAGAGTTAAAGAGCTAAATTAAACAGAGCCCTTGAAGCTATTTAAGCCTCAAGGGCCCTGTTAGCCCTCACGGAGAGTGGAGGGATTAGATGGTTACACCCTCTGATGTGCGACGCAGATTTGCAAAGCCAAGAGCGCTAAGAATCAACATAACAACTCCGGCGGCAAAAGATGCCAAAGATGCATACATCGCAATCTGTCCTAATTGCCAGAAAGCATAGGCATTACCAAGTAAGCCTTTTAATGTTTCTCCCATAAAGAGCGTCTGACGTTGCCCCATCAGAGTTGCTGCTTTCGTGGCCAACTCAGTATTAGCAGGATCAGCCTTTGATGCAGCACTTGCTCCTAAAGCAGCTCCGCTAATTTCCGAATAAGTCATTCCACCAGCAATGTTTTTGACGTGCGCACCAATGTGGTGCTGGGCATAAGCCATAGCTTGCTTGCCAGTAGTTAGTTGTTGGCCAACGAAAGGCAAAATTGCTTCCTGATCTTCAGGTTTTAAGGCTTTAAAACTATCGCTATCGCCTTCAGGGAACATTATTTTTTGCGCAGAAAGTTGCTCAGTGACATTCTGGTCGGCAAAGCTATATCCCCAATTCAGTAGCGCCGCTGTTATAAATAGAAATGCCGCGAGCCCAAGTCCTAACAGACTTACTATTTTATCGATTGTCCTGCGTTTCATAACTACCTCTCCTAAATCCTTGTAGTTACAGAGATTTCTCTCTGCTTGGAGTTCACTTTTATGAACTCTTAATAGACCTCAAACAGGACTTAAGGAGTTGAAAGTTGAAATTTGGTGAGTGCTAGCACTTTCTAGAATTTAATGAGTGCTATCACTTAGAGATAGATCACAGAAATAGAGTTAGTGATTTTCCTTGCTGCAAATCATTTGGCCATCTGGTCCAACTTCTAAGTGTTTGCAAGGAACATTTAAATCATCAAATGCTTTATCTCCAAAATGAGCTCGATAAGCAAGGGCGATAAGTACTCTGATATTTATATCTGGACTAGAGGAAACACCAAGAGCTTTGGCCATTCGAGAAACGGTGTTCTCTACGATTTTCTCAGTATGAGCAGTCTTGGTGGCAATTGCTGAATTAGATAATCCCTCGCACAAAAGGCCCGCAACTAGATGTTCAACAGGAGTTAGGTCTCTGGTCAAGATTGTCAGGTTCTGCATAACGCTCTCCGTTCCAGCGGGCTATAAGGTGAGCACATGACTCAGGTCTTGAGCTCCTTGGATGATCAAATCCTAACCCTTAGCCTCAATCGCGTCGAGAAGCAAAATGCTATTACTCGGGATATGTATCAATTCCTGGCTGATAAATTGAAAGAAGCAAACGGAGACTTTGGGATTCGAGCAGTAGTTATCACGCATGAAGGGCCACATTTCACCGCTGGAAATGACATCTTTGATTTTCTAAACAATCCGCCTCATGAGCCTGGCTCACCTGTTTGGAATTTCCTGCAAGAAATTCACAACTTCACAAAGCCACTCCTTGCAGCAGTTTCAGGAAATGCAATTGGAATTGGAACAACGATGTTGCTTCACTGCGATATCACTATTGCATCTCAGAAAACTAACTTTTCAATGCCATTTGTAAACCTAGGCCTTGTTCCTGAAGCGGGGGCGACTCTCTTATTTCCAAGGCTTGTGGGATATCAAAAAGCTGCACAAATTCTTCTCACTGGAGAACCTTTTAGCGCAGTGCAAGCCGTTGAGCTGGGTCTTATTGCAGGTATAGCTGAAAATCCAAAAGATGAGATTAGAAAAATTGCGCTAAAGCTTGCAAGCCAGCCACCAAATGCAATCTTGCAGACAAAAGCGCTTTTAAAGAGCGATCTCCATGAGAAGGTTAAAGTGGTAATGCAGGCAGAAGGGGAGCTCTTTCTTCGGGCCCTTGGATCAGATGAGGCCCAAGAGGCCTTTATGAAACTAGCAGCAAGGAAAGGCAAGTAGATGAGTCTTGCAGGAAAGAAGATTTTCGTTACTGGCGGATCTCGAGGTATTGGACTAGCCATCGCAATTAGGGCTGCAAAAGATGGAGCAATGATTGCAATTGCTGCTAAAACTAATGAACCAAATCCAAAGCTTCCAGGAACCATTCACACTGCAGCAAGTGATATCACTGCAGCTGGGGGAAAGGCCCTAGCTATTCAATGCGATTTAAGAGATGAAAATCAGATAAGTGCAGCGGTGGATCAGGCTGCTAAAGAGTTCGGTGGTATCGACATTTTAATTAACAATGCAAGTGCTATTAATCTCACTCCCACGCTGCAAACGCCTGCTAAGAGATTTGACCTAATGTTTGATGTAAATGTTCGAGGAACTTTTCTGACCTCCCAAGCAGTTCTACCTCACCTGCAAGAAAGTGCTAAAGCTGGGCGAAACCCACATATCTTGACTCTCTCTCCACCCCTTTCGATGAAGGCAAAGTGGTTTAGAAACCATGTTGCCTACACCATGGCAAAGTATGGAATGAGTATGTGCGTGCTGGGAATGGCTGAAGAATTCAAGCGCGATAGGATCGCAGTTAATGCCCTCTGGCCAAGGACCGCAATTGATACTGCAGCTCTTGCAATGATTCCTGGGGTTGATAGGGCAGCTTGCAGGACCCCTGAGATCTTGGCTGATGCTGCCTACATCATTCTAAATCGCTCATCTGATACTTGCAGCGGCAACTTCTTTGTCGACGATGAAGTTCTAGCCTCAGAGGGGATAACTGATCTAGATAGGTATTCAGTAGTTCCTGGAACTAAAGACTTTCTTCTAGATTTCTTCCTTGATTAAAGGGTAAAGCCCTTAGGAAGCTCCAAGCGATGGGCTTCAAGAAGTTTGCTATCGGATAGAACGCTCCCTATCTGACCATCTGCCACTACCACCCCCGCCGAGAGGATCACCGCTCTCTGGCAAAGTTCATGGGCAAATGGCAGATCGTGAGTAACCATCAGCAGCGTGATATCTAGAGAGGTGATTATCTCTGCTAATTCTCTCCTGGCAGCAGGATCTAGATTTGATGATGGCTCATCCATTACCAATATCGCAGGTTTCATCACTAGAACCGTTGCCACTGCAACCCTTCTTCTCTGACCGAAGGAGAGATGATGCGGGGGCCTATCGATGAAATCGCTCATTCCCACTAATTCCAGGGCATCTTTAACTGCCTTCTCTAACTCCAAGCCTCGAAGCCCTGCGTTATAGGGCCCAAAGGCCACATCTTCACCAACGGTTGGCATAAATAGCTGATCATCGGGATCTTGAAAGACAATGCCAACTTTATGGCGGATAGATCTGATGCTCTCAGCGTTTTTCGCGTCTACTAATTCTCCGGCAACTCGCACTTTCCCTTGCATAGTAGGGATGATCCCGTTTAGGTGGAGAACTAACGTGGTTTTTCCGGCGCCATTTGGGCCCAGTAATGCAACTCTCTCTCCTTTACTAATTGAAAGGTTAACTCCGTAGAGCGCTTGATTTCCATCGGGATAGACATAGGCAAGCTCTGATATCTCGAGGCTTTTTTCTCGCATCTCTCTATCCATATCTGCTAGAGGGAAACGGAGATTAACAGGGAGGCCAGAGCTAGAAGTGGCAGGGCCAAACCAAGAACTATCTGGTTAGGTGAGATCGTCACCCGCTCCTCTTTCGGCAGCGTTCCACTGTATCCGCGAGAGAGCATAGCTAGATGAACTCTCTCTCCACGTTCGTATGATCTTATAAAGAGCGCACCAGCAGAGTTAGCTAAAACTCTCCAGTGTCTGATGCCCTTAGCCTCAAAGCCCCTGGAGGCTCTAGCAACTCTCATACGCTCCATCTCATCGGTGACCACATTGAGATAACGCAGCATGAAGGTTGCTATCTGCACCAACATACTAGGCAGTCGAAGTACCTCAAGTCCTCGCAGAATCTCCCTAGCGGTAGTAGTTGCTGAAAGCAAGATTGCACTTAGTACACCTAGCGTTGCTTTGGCAATAATTGCTGCACCAGCGTTGATTCCCTCTTGATAAAGCGATAACCCTAGGAAATCAACTCTCTCACCCTGACCAAAAAAGGGCATTAAGAGAGCGAAGGCTACGAAGGGTATTTCAATCAAGCTGCGTTTTATCACAATCAATGGGGGAATCTTTGCAATCGCAAGGGCCAGCCAAATGACGGAAAAATAGGCAATATGAGCATCAATATTAGTTATTGGGGTGGCAACGGCGACCAAGATGAAGAGCAGGACAGCCACGATTTTGATTTGTGGCGGAAGGTCATGAATGAAGGTATGGCGATGGAGATATAGGCGTTCGCCTACATCATGTCCGTGGTGGTGCGCTATAGTAAGGATTACTACCGACGCTTCTTCACTAGGCTAAATAGCACCAGAGCTACAACCGCAGTAGCAATTACCCCTACGAGTCCAGCCACCCCAACGCTTAGGCGTTCATTATCAAGAAAGGCGACACCATAATCGGCAAGCGGTGAACCAGAGAGGGCTGAATCTTTAGCTGTTTCCAGAAACCCTTCATCCTCGGCAACCTTCTCAAGCCCATCAGGGCTTGAGGAAGCATAATGAGAAACCCCCATAGCAAGAACTGTGGCAGCAAGGAAAAAACCAAAATAGAATCTCTTTAGACTCTCCTTACTCTGCTTCATTACGAGCGTACCTTCAAAGGAACTTCTTTTCTGCTCCAGCCATGAACTAGATCAGATCTTGATGCCAATATTGCAGAAACTGTCAGCATGGTAATCATTGCCTCACCGATACCAATGAAGATATGAGTAGAGAACATAGCGGCAAAAACGGCATCTACCGGCGCCGTTGCATTGCCTCCTATGGCATATTGAAGAGTAAATGCTGATGCTGAAATTGGAACTGATGCAAAGGCTGCAATGCCTGCAGCTAGCGGAACTGCGGTTTTTGTCTTTGGTAGAAGCCTTATCGCCGCTCTAAATGCCAAGTAGCTTGCAAGCACTGCGATAACACTTAGATTAAAAACGTTTAATCCCAAAGCTATCAGCCCACCATCGGCAAATAAAAGAGCTTGAACGCCAAGAACGACTGTGACGGCTAGAGATGCGGCATAAGGGCCAACTAGAACCATTGCTAGTGCCCCTCCTAAGAGATGGCCACTGGTTCCAGCAGCAACTGGGAAGTTGAGCATTTGAACGGCAAAGATAAATACTGCCGTCAATCCGGCCATGGGCGCGGTGCGATCATCGACCACAGACTTCGCCTTCTTCAAGGCAACGGCGGTGCCAGCAACGGCCAGCAACCCAAAGGCCGCGGAGGTAGGGATATCGATGAAACCATCAGGAATGTGCATGGGATCAGATTAATGCAAATCCTTGGCATTTGCATATGATAGGCCGAAAGGCCATGAACTCTATTTTCAAGCCTTAAGGTGGCGCCATGAGCTCTCAAGTGTCGCCAGGGATCTCAAAGTCAGCAATGACCTGGCTTTCGCTTTGGACTGTCTATCTAATCTGGGGATCAACCTACTTCGCCATCGCCAATGTAATTGAGAGCATGCCTCCACTTTTGGCGATGGGGATTCGCTTTCTTATTGCGGGATTATTGCTTGCCTTACTCATCTCGCTTCGACAAGGGGTGGGTGAACTAAAGATTCCTAAAGAAGAATTGAGGAGCTCACTAGTGATGGGTTTTCTGCTTCTTGGCTTTGGACTTGGAACTGTCTCTATCGCCCAGGCTTATGTGCCCTCGGGAATTGCGGCCCTAATAATTGCGGCTCTTCCTCTATGGATCGCAATTTTTCGCACTATCTCTGGCGAACGATTGGCAAGAGTGTCTTGGCTAGGGCTAGTGATTGGTTTTGCTGGAATGGCGCTACTGCTAAAGCCTGGAAGCATTACTCCAGTTAGCGACATTGAAGATTCTAAGCTCTTTCTCTTTATGCTCTTGGTTTTGCTCGGCAATATTGGTTGGGCTTTAGGCACATTCCTAGCCCCTAGATTTCCCCTTCCAAAAGATACCTTGGTCTTTACTGCCTATGAAATGTTGGCAGGGGGAGTATCGCTCACTCTGGGCGGCTTTATCAAAGGTGAATCCATCTCTGATTTCCTTGATGCCACAAGTTGGTCTTGGTTATGGTTTTTCTACCTAGTTATTTTTGGATCAATTGCAGCTTATAGCGCCTATCTCTGGTTAGTTGCTAATGCTCCAGTCTCACTAACTGCTACTTATGCCTATGTTAATCCGATTATTGCTGTGGCATTAGGCGTGATATTCCTAGATGAATTGATCACCAGCGCCTACGCCTCTGGGGCAGCAATAGTCTTAGTTGGAGTCATCTTGGTGGTCTCAGCGGAGCGAGTCAAGAAAGAACCAGCTATCTAAGCTTTATATCGCCTCTATCTCATGGGATAAATAATGGCGATTAACAGTTAAAATAGAGTGATTCTGCATTAAACCCCAGCCGCTTTGGCCCCAACCAGAGGATGCCACGGCGACTCCATTAACATAGATGCGATAGCGAAATTCGTAGTAGAGATCATCACTCCAACTCGGCTTTTTCTCTGGACCGTTCTCGCCAACCACGATCAAGAAATCAGAGTTGATGATCATGGAGTTAATAGAGCTATATTCGAAGTCGTCCTTGAGGCTCTTGATGGCCTTTATGACTCCATCGACAAATCCATTTGATTCATTCTCTGTTAGTAAGAAGAGAAGGAAAAGCTCGCCATCTAGTAACGCCCTCTCAAAGTGCTGCATATTCTGGGGAAATAGGTGATTTCAGCGCTTCAAAGGGGCTAACTGTGCCCCATAATGAATAGAGGCAATATCTTCAAAACTAAACGGATGGGCATTTTCTCGAGTAACTCCAAGGCCAGAGGAGGCCCATCTAGAGTTAAGCAGAGCAGCTGGGGCGTTCTGAGAGCTTATGGCTTCGCTGAACTTGGTGCTTGATGCTGCGCTGCCAACCTGCTTGACAACTGTTGCGCTATCTAGATTAGCCAGAGCCAATCCCCAAGAATCAATATGAACTTCTGAGAGTTTGAGAAAGTCGTTAGAGCCTGGCCCCATAAACTCCGGCAAATTAACCGCTTCTTTAGCGCTATAGGCCAGAAGTCAACAGATAAGGCGAGTCTATCGGCTACCCTAAGAGGGTGCTTCTAACTGCCTTGGTAATCATTGTCCTAGCGGCCTACATAATCGAATCAATGCTCGATAACCTAAACCTATCTACTGCAAGAAATACCCTAGACCCCAAGATTGCCCACCTCTATGATGCTAGAGAGCGGGAGAGGTCTATAAGTTACAGCGCAGAGAAAACTCGATTCGGATTCATCTCCTCAACAACCTCGACTCTGATACTGATATTTGCCCTTAGCTATGGCTGGTTTGCATCCCTTGATGGTTGGGCAAGAGGCATCTTTGATAGTCAGATCTTGGTATCACTTCTCTTTGTTGCATCTTTGAGCGTGATTTTCTGGCTACTTAATCTTCCCTTTACACTTTATGGAACATTTCGAATTGAAGAAAAATATGGATTTAACAAAACCACTCCTAAAGTCTTTGTCACTGACACGATAAAAGGCGCGGCCCTAGCCATTACTATAGGCGGCAGCCTTTTAACAGCAGTTCTCTGGCTCTATCAGGAGCTTGAGGCAAGTTTCTGGATTCTGGGCTGGGCTCTATTTGCCCTCTTTTCGCTCCTGATGTTTATGTTTGGAACGACTCTGATTTTGCCACTATTTAACAAGTTAGAGCCTGTTAAAGAGGGACCCCTAAGAGAGGGCATAGAGAAGTACTGCGCTTCCCAGGGCTACAACCTAGGACGACTATTTGTAATGGATGGATCTAAGAGATCATCAAAGGCAAACGCCTTCTTTAGTGGACTTGGCTCGAGCAAGACTATTGTCTTGTTTGATACTTTGCTCGAGAAATTAAGTACCACTGAAATAATTGCAGTTCTCGCCCATGAGATTGGCCATTACAAGAAGAGACATACGCTTTCCATGTTTATCTTTAGCAATATCCAGACATTTGCGACCTTTGCCCTACTTGGTTGGCTCCTAGGATATCCAGAGCTATCAACAGCATTAGGCGCTAAGGAGAGCAGTTTTCATCTCTCAGCGCTAACATTCTTTATTCTCTTTACTCCACTTAGTATCTTCTTTGGGTTAATAAGCAACACCTGGTCTCGCCATAATGAGTATGAAGCAGACACTTTTGCTAAGCAGACCTACAAGGAAGAACCGATGCGAAGTGCTCTAAGCAAGATCTCCACCGATAGCCTGGCGAATCTTTCGCCTCATCCTGCCTTCGTGGCATTTAATTACACCCATCCCACTCTGCTACAGAGGCTTAATAACTTAGGATAGAAGAGCAAGAGGGCCTGTTTTCACAGGCCCTCTTGCTTAGCTCTATTTAGATATCGTAATAGAGTTCGAACTCTGCTGGATGTGGGCGTAGGCGAACGTAATCAATCTCTGACTTACGTTTCCAATCAATCCAGGTATCGATCAGGTCTTTAGTAAAGACACCGCCGCGAGTTAAGAAGTCGTGATCTCGCTCTAGGTTATCGATAACCGCATCAAGGGAACCTGGAACTTGAGCAATCGCTTTGGCCTCATCACCCTCCAACCCATAGAGATCTTTATCAACTGGCTTTGATGGCTCTATCTTGTTTATGATTCCATCAAGACCTGCCATCAAGATCGCTGCAAAGGCTAGATATGGATTTGATGATGGATCTGGGCAGCGGAACTCAATGCGCTTGGCCTTAGGGCTTGATCCGGTAATTGGGATGCGGATACAGGCTGAGCGGTTACGAGCGGAGTAAACAAGATTTACTGGAGCTTCATAACCAGGAACTAGGCGCTTATAGGAGTTAACAGTTGGATTGGTAAATGCCAGGAGTGTTGGAGCATGCCTTAGGAGCCCTCCGATATACCAGCGGGCAGTATCTGAGAGGTTGGCATAGCCATCTCCCCACATAAGTGGCTTGCCATCTTTCCAAAGTGATTGGTGGACATGCATTCCAGATCCGTTATCACCAAAGAGTGGTTTTGGCATAAAGGTCGCAGTCTTTCCAGCAGCCCAGGCCGTGTTCTTAATGACATATTTGAATTTCATTAGATCATCTCCGGCATGGAGAATGTCATTGAAGCGATAGTTGATCTCCATTTGCCCGGCAGTTCCCACCTCATGGTGAGCACGCTCCACAACAAGTCCGACTTTGGCTAGATTCATAACCATCTGGTCACGAAGATCTGCGAATTGATCTGCGGGAGAGACCGGGAAATATCCACCTTTGATTCTGGTGCGATATCCACGATTTGGCGTGCCATCTGGATCGTCATCGATTCCGGTATTCCATGCTCCTTCATAGGAGTCAATTTCATAGAAACCAGTGTTCATTCGGGTCTGGAACTTAGCTCGATCAAAGACATAGAACTCAGCCTCTGGAGCGAAATAGGCAGTGTCGGCAATTCCAGTAGATCTCATGAATTCCACTGCCTTGTTTACTATCTGGCGTGGGTCTCTGCTATAGGCAGAGTTATCATCAGGATTTACTACTGAGAAATGCATAACTAAAGTCTTCTCCGTTCTAAAGGGATCGATGAAGGCTGTCTCCGGAGCGGGGAGAATCTTCATGTCTGATTCATGAATTGATTGAAACCCTCTAATTGAGGAGCCATCAAACATCAGGCCATCTTTGAAGATATCTTCTGTAAATTGTGAGGCTGGGACGTTGAAGTGATGCTGAATACCCGGTAGATCGGTAAAGCGCACATCAACGAGTGCAACATTTTCTTTCTTTATGTAATTCAAAACTTCTGCAGAATTCTTAAACATTTCTCTCCCAAGGTCTCTCACATCTTCTAATCAGCTCCACTTTGAGCTCTCCGGCAATGGCCTAAACCTAGGCCAGGGCCGTGAAATGTCCATAACCGGTGGGTTACGGCTATGTTTCACAAATCAGGCCTAGAGACCCTTTCTTAGTTAGGTTGAGCCTATGGAACAGGCAGGACTTGGCCGGCGGGTGCTAGCCCTCACTATCGATTGGGCTATCGCCTTATTCAGTGCAGCCTTGTTCTATCCCTTGCAATCAAGCGCTTTGGGGCCATCGCTATTTCGCCTCGGGGTCTTTGTATTTGAAGTTGCGCTTCTAACCTCACTAGGTGGGGCTTCCGCCGGCCAGAGAGTTATGGGCCTTAGAGTTCTTAGTTGGCCGGATTACCTATTCCTTCGTCCAGGGCCGATTCTGCTTCGTACAATGCTTATTGCGCTAGTAATTCCAGCTGTGGTCACTGATAAAGATGGGCGAGGCCTTCATGATCGCGCAGCAAGATCGGTGGTGATGAAAGTAAGGCAAAAGAAGACCTAACGAGGTTTTGGCATCCTCATGTTCTTAGGCATTGGGCCCTTTGGTAGTGGGATGTTAAGTCCACCAACTGACTTAAGTCTTGCTCGTAGCTCTCTGACCTGAACTGTTGATAGTTTCTTTGGAAACTTCTTCATTCTCTTCTGGAGCTTTCGAACTGAAACTTGATCCTCGCCGTTGCCTACGACTAATTCATGGATAGGAACCCCAGGGGCGAAGCGCTCCATCTTTCGCTTCTCATCCATTAGTAATGAGCGCAGGCCGTGACCACCTTCGCCAACTAGGACAACCCCAGCTTTTCCGACTGCGCGATGAACCATGTCTTGATTCTTGTTAACGTTAACTGCCGGGGTAATTGTCCAACCTTTGCGGATTGACATTAAGACACTAGCTCCAGCCCCAGGCTGTCCCTCAATTGAGGCATAGGCGGCATTTCCTGCCAAACGGGTGAAATAGAAAAAAGCGCCGAGAAAAGCTAGCGGAAATGTGAGAAAGGCGGCATAGCCAGGACGGCCAAAGAAGGCTCCAATTCCGATACCCAAGCCCCAGAGCGGTGCGAATACGGCTAGGCAGCGAAGTAAGACAAATGAGTACTGCTTTTTTGAAAGTGAATAGGCATCGCGAATTGTCTTGAATCTAACCTTCCTGGGAGCGTTTGGGTCTTTCCTCTTTCTTCCGAGCATCTCTTAACTCTCCCTTTTACTTTCTCGCAAAGCCTCGAGCTCTGCCAGACTTGGAGCGCTTCCGCCCAATCTAGCCGGCGCCCATCTAGCGCCCTTATGGGGGTCAGGGTAATCACTCTGAACTTGTTTTAGTAATTGGCCCATCGCCTCCTTCAGGGCGGAGAGCTCCCTATCTATATCGCAGCCTGGCTGGACATATCTGAGCTGCCCAATTGAAATGAAGACTGGGATGCTACTCCTAGATAAGTTCCTAGGTAGTTTCTTACTCCATATTCGCTGTGAACCCCATATAACCATCGGCAGAATTGGGGCACCAGATTCCATCGCTAGGCGAATGACACCGCTTTTCATCTCTTTTAGCTCAAAGCTCTGAGAGATCGTGGCTTCGGGAAATACTCCAACAATCTCACCCTTCTTGAGCGTTTTAAGCGCTGCCAGAAAAGAAGGTGCGCCATTATTGCGATCTACTGAGATGTGTTTCATCCCGCGCATTAGTGGTCCAGCTATTGGGTGATCAAAGATTTCTCTCTTCGCCATAAACCTAACTAAACGACCGGTGGGCAAGAAAGCAGTTCCAGCAAGAGCAAAGTCAAGGTATCCAACATGATTCATCGCAAGAACTGCTGGACCTTTGGCAGGAATGTGGCCTTGGCCGTAGAAGGTGAAGCGAAGATCTAAATACTTCCAGAGCGCTCGAACGATTCCAATTACTGGGGGATAAACCAGGTCAGCCATTTGCGATCCCTTGTCGGGCAGCGATAGCTTGCTTATATAACCTTCCTGCTCGATAACTTGATCTCACCAGCGGCCCACTCATAACTCCAAGGAAACCTAGCTCCTCTGCCTCTCTTGCTAGTTCCACAAACTCAGCTGGCTCTAACCAACGCTCAACTGGGTGATGTAAATTAGATGGTCTCAAGTATTGAGTGATGGTGATCAATTCACATCCCGCTTGCCTTAGATCAAAGAGTGCTTGTGATACTTCACCTCGCTCCTCTCCCATGCCAAGAATGAGATTTGATTTGGTAATCAAGCCAAAATCTCTGGCTTGAGTGATAACGCTTAAAGATCTCTCATAGTCAAAGGCCGGTCTAATCCGCCTAAATGTTCTCCGAACAGTCTCTAGATTATGAGCGAATACCTCAGGTTGGCTCTCGAATATCTCATTTAGTAGCTCAGGTCTTGCTGAAAAATCCGGGGCTAGCATTTCAACTAAGCATCCAGGAACTGCCTGATGAATCTGGCGGATAGTCTGGCTATAGAGCCAGGCTCCCTCATCCTCTAGATCATCTCTGGCAACTCCGGTAACCGTTGCATACTTAAGACCCATGGTTGCCACTGATTCGGCAACCCTTCTTGGCTCATCTCTATCCAAAGGCTCAGGCTTTCCGGTATCGATATTGCAGAAGTCGCATCGTCTGGTGCAGGCGCTTCCACCAATTAGAAATGTTGCCTCTTCATCTTCCCAGCATTCATAAATATTGGGGCAGGCTGCCTCTTGGCAGACAGTGTGCAGACCTTCTTTGGCCACAAGCGATCGCAGTGCGCTGTACTGCCTCCCCATCTTGGCTTTGGTCTTAATCCACTCTGGTTTTCGCTCAATTGGGGTGGCCGCATTACGAGCCTCAATTCTTATTAACTTACGTCCATTAGGCGCGAGCATCAGAGGCAGACCTCCATTAGAGATTGCTTCATCCGCGCCTCGACAACCTCTAAGACCCTCTCTAATTCAATGCTTTGATTTAACTCCTTCTGCATAGAAGTCACGGTAGCATCAGGGATTCCGCAGGGGATGATGCGATCAAAATATGAAAGATCCGGGCTAACGTTGAGGGCGAATCCATGCATGGTTACCCCCTTAGCCACTCTAATACCAATTGCAGCAATCTTTCGATCACCTTGCTCATCACGAATCCATACCCCAGATCGTTGGCAGTAGGTCTGTCCGTTGAGACTAAAGTCTTGGCAGACTTGAATTAAGGCTCGCTCAATTTGCCTTACAAATCCCACCACATCATTGGGCCTTTTCAATCTAACGATGGGATATCCGACAATCTGTCCTGGGCCATGAAAAGTTATCTTTCCGCCTCTATCGACATCAATTACCTTTGAGCCATCAATGGGTCGTTCGCTATCTAGAGTCCTTCGTCCGGCAGTAAATACTGCTGGGTGTTGAAGCAAAAGCAGGCAGCTCGGCCCTTTTCCTTCTACTACTGCTTGATGAACCTGACGTTGAATTTTTAACGCTTCTTCATAATCTATTAATCCAAGACTCTGGCAATCAAGAGTCGAGATTTGGTCCCTCAGACTTGCCAGTGTGGGTGAAAACATAGGTAGAGCCTAACTTTACAGCGGTGCTCTGGGCAGAATGAGGGTTAGACTCAGGCTCCTAAGATGTACAGGGTAGGGGTGGGCAGTCGCCAATTCACCTCTTAAATCTATCGAGCCAAGAGATTGGAAGGAGACGCTTTGAGCCAGGAAGTTTCAAGCCAGAAGAGGCAGAGGTCTAAAGCTAAGGGTCGCAAGGCTCTATGGATAGCGATTATCTCCATCTTGGCCTGGCTATCGATTGGGGGTCTTGCGGGGGGAGCTTTTTCCAAAATCTCATCGGTTCAGGAAAATGATAGTTCTTCGTTCTTGCCTGAGAGCGCTGAATCAACTATTGCCAGTGAAGTGCTGGTCAAGTTTTCATCTCAGGATGATCAACTCTTTCCAGCCTTGCTCTTATTGCTTGGAGACTTAAGCCCGGTTACTAACGCCCAAGCCTTCGAGCGTGTAAATCAATATTCAGCAACCCTACTTGCTAGAACTCTTCCTGAGACAGGAAAGCCGCTTAGCTCATATTTTGCCGCTGGGATCCCGCTTGCGCCCATCCCATCAGCTGATGGAAAAGCCATCTTGATAAATGCTCAACTAGATTTCGAGAACGCTGACGCAGAAATCGAGGGGGAGCCAGTCTTTCCAAAGATTATCGAATTCATCAGAGAAGATATGGAGAAGGAGTTCTCTGACTTAGGAGTTACTACCCATGTCACCGGCCCTGCCGGACTGTTTGCTGATTTATTTGAAGCATTTGGGTCTATTGATACCAGGTTGCTCCAAACTACCTTAGTAGTTGTAGCAATCATTCTGATTGTGGTCTATCGCTCTCCATTGCTCTGGGTACTTCCTCTCTTTGCGGCAGGAAGCGCGCTAGGTATTGCCACGATGATCGTCTATCACCTAGCCAAGGAAGACATTATTGATCTAAATGGCCAGACTCAAGGAATTTTGGATGTTCTAGTTCTTGGAGCGGCGACGGATTACGCCCTGCTACTAATCGCCCGCTATCGCGAGGAATTGCACCATCATCAATCAAGTATTGATGCCATGAAGATCGCACTTCGTGGAGTGGTAGAGCCAATTATCGCCTCTGGTTCCACTGTCATCGCAGGACTGATGGTTCTGCTACTTAGTGATCTTTCGAGCAATCGCAGCCTTGGCCCAGTGGGTTCAATAGGAATTGCCTCCTCGATGCTTGCAGTTCTAACCCTACTTCCTGCACTTTTGATCGTATTTGGTCGCTGGATTTTCTGGCCAAAGATTCCACGCTTTGATGATGCTGACGAGAAACTCTCTGGGCTCTGGTCCAAAGTTGGGAGTTTGGTCGACCGTCGCCCTAAGGCAGTATGGATCAGCACCGGTCTAGCACTTCTTATCTTTTCGGGCTTTGCCACTACTTTGAAATCTGATGGACTTTCACAGAGCGAGGCCTTTACAACTAGAACCGATTCGGTGATAGGACTTGAAAAACTGGGAGAGCACTTCCCAAGTGGTGAGGGAACTCCAGTTGAAATTGTTGTTGATCGAAGAGATATTGCCTCCGCAGCTGCTGCAATTGGGCGGGTGGCAAGTGTGGCAACAGTCGTGCCATTAACAAATATAGATCCGGTTACACAAAGGCCAACTTCTGAATTAAAGGTAGTTGATGGAAAAGTAGTGCTTTATGCCACCTTAAAGGTCGCTCCAGATTCTGCTGAGGGCAAGGGGGCGATTCCTCTGATACGCCAAGTTGCCAAGGCGGTCAATCCCAACATTCTAGTGGGCGGTCAAAGCGCGATTGGTTATGACGTTGATCAATCATCTCGCAGGGATAATCGAGTAATCATTCCCATCGTCCTACTCCTAATTGCAGTTATCCTAGGGGCTTTGCTCAGAAGCATTCTGGCAGCTGCGCTTCTACTGGGAACAGTGATTCTCTCATTTGGTGCCACCCTTGGGGTCTGTGCTCTAGTTTTTGATCATATATTTGGATTTGCAGGCACTGATGCGGCCTTCCCACTATTTGCTTTCATCTTTCTTGTAGCACTTGGAATTGATTACAACATCTTCCTAATGACGCGCGTGCGTGAAGAATCATTGAAGATTGGAACCAGAGCTGGAATCATCAAAGGCTTAACCGTTACCGGCGGGGTCATCACCTCAGCTGGAATTGTTTTGGCAGCAACCTTTGGAGTCTTGGGGATCTTACCTCTGGTCTTCTTGGCAGAGATTGGTTTTGCAGTCTCCTTTGGCGTTCTTTTAGATACCATCATCGTCCGCTCTCTTTTGGTACCAGCGCTAGTCAGAGTAATGGGACCTAAGATTTGGTGGCCTTCGAAGCTGCATCATCAAGAGAGCTGATTCGAACTTAGATGAAGGCCGGGATAATTGGATATGGAATGGCGGGTCGCTATTTTCATGGACCAACACTTCTCGCCTCAGGATTTCACGTCACAGCAATCTGTGCTCGCTCATTAGATAAAAAGGCTGCTGTTCATCAAGATTTTCCTAGGGCAGTAATCGTCAATTCAATTGATGAGCTAGTTGCTGAAGATCTAGATCTGATTGTGGTGGCATCACCTAATGAATTTCATAGCCAGCATGCCCTAGCGGCGATCAATTCTGGAATAAATACGGTAGTGGATAAGCCCATGGGACGTGATTATTATGAAACCTTGGGTCTTTATGAGGCAGCAGAACTAAACGGCGTGCTTCTAACCGTGTCTTTCAATCGAATTTGGGATTCGGACTCGCTAACCATAAAAAAGGTGATTCAAGAAGGCGCTCTTGGAAATATCTTTCGCTTGGAGTCAAGATTTGAGAGGTTTAGACCAGAGAGAAATTCTGGCTCCTGGCGTGAGAGCACGTCAATTGAAGCAGGTGGGGGAGTATTGCTTGACCTACAGAGCCATCTGCTTGCAACCGCCATTGATTTCTTTGGCGATGCAGATCTGGTTTTCTCTAGTGTAAGAAGTATCCGTGGGGGAAGCGATGATGATGTCCTTCTAGTTCTAAAGCATCACAGTGGAGTTGACTCATATCTTTCATCAAGTGCTATCAGTGGAAGTCCTGGGCCGAAGATTCGCCTAAATGGTGACAAGGCAACGCTTGTGATCACCGAACTTGATAAGCAGGAAGAGCTCCTAAGGAAGGGCTTTAGAGGCTCTCCAGGTGAATGGTTAGATAGCGATGAGATTAGAAGCAGCGCGAAGATTCACAAAGGCACCGATTCCTTCTCCTATAAGAGTGAGCCCGGTTTCTATCCTGCCTTCTATAACGCAGTAAGACTTGCTATTGAGTATGGGAACGACCTACCGGTAAGTCGTGAGCTATCCCTTAGCGTTGCCAGAATAATTGATCAAGCGCGCCAGATGAGTATTAGATAAGACTTATTCAGAGATTAGGGCGGTAAGCGCTGGGGCAATGTGAGGGTAATCAAATTCAAATCCAGCATCCAATAGAGCAGTTGGCAACACCTTCTTAGATCCTAGAACCTCTGTTGAGAAGCCACCAAGAACAATTCTTAGGGCAACACCTGGTACAGGAATTAGCGCAGGACGATTTAGAGCCCTAGCAAGTGCTGAGGTAAATTCCTGATTAGTCGCCGGATTTGGGGCTGTTAGATTTACTGCACCACTTATGGGTTCTTCCAGAATGAAACAGATTGCCTCAACAAGATCATGCAAGGTTATCCATGACCACCATTGCTTTCCACTGCCTAACTTTCCGCCTACTCCAAACCTAAACAATGGAAGCATTTTTCCGAGTGCTCCACCTGTTGGGTCTAGGACTAACCCCGTTCTAATTTTTACAACCCTGGTCCCTGTGGCTAGGTCGGCCGCCGCTTCCCACTGCTTACAAACCGCTGCTAGGAAATTGTCTCCCGGCCTATCTGATTCACTCAAGGCTCTATTGCCCGTTTCGCCATACCAACCAATAGCACTTCCGGAGATAAATACATCAGGCTTTAGAGTTGAAACTGCATTAGCAATTGTGGTGGTTCCAAGTAGACGGGAATTAAGGATCTCTGCGCGATAATCCTTGGTCCATCGCTTATCGCCAATATTTGCACCAGCTAGATGAATGATGGCATCAACGCCGTCAAGGGCAGCTAGATCAATAGCGCCACTACTGGGATCCCAGAAAACTTCATCGGGAGAAACTACTTTTCTGCGCACTAGTTTTTGAAGAGTGTGGCCCTCAGACTTTAAATGGCCAACCAACGCAGTTCCTATAAGACCTGACGCACCGGTGATGGCAATGCGCTGTGGCAGTGACATTTAGAGCCCTAGATCAGATTCGAAACGTCCCTCTTCTAAGCGATCTTTAAGAGTTGTTAGGAATCTTGCCGCATCTGCGCCATCAACGATGCGATGATCATAGGAGAAGGATAAATAGACCATGGAGCGAATTGCAATCGTCTCTCCACCATCCTCTGCCTTCACGACCATTGGACGCTTAACCACTGCGCCTACCCCCAATATTGCTACTTGGGGTTGATTGATGATGGGAGTATCAAAGAGCGCGCCACGAGATCCCGTATTTGTGATGGTAAATGTGCCACCACCTAGATCATCAGGTGAAATCTTGTTATCTCTAGTTCTTGAGGCCACATCAACAATTCGCCTAGCGATGCCGCCCATATTGAGATCTCCAGCATCACGAATTACTGGAACCAATAGGCCGCGCTCGGTATCAACTGCAATACCTAGGTGCTCAGCGTCATGATAAGTGATCTGATCGCCTTCAACTGAGGCATTTACTACCGGATGTTGCTTCAACGCTTCACATACTGCCACCGCAAAAAATGGTAGATAAGTTAATTTGACGCCCTCACGGCCTTCAAAAGTTGCCTTTGCCTTCTCCCGAAGTCGTGCAATCTTGGTGATATCAACTTCAATAACAGTGGTTAATTGAGCACTAACGGCAAGGGACTCAAGCATTCTTGCTGCAATAACTTTTCTAAGCCTTGACATGCTAACTGTGGTGCCACGAAGTGGAGAGACTGCCACTGATTGTGTGCGAACTTCGCTTGGAGCTGAGAAACTCTGGGTGGGAGCAGAAGCTGCTTGAGGGGGGCGAGAAATGGCAGCCATCACATCTTCTTTGCGAATTCTTCCGCCAACTCCAGTTCCACGGACCCGAGATAGATCAACACCATTTTCACTGGCTAGTTTTCTAACAATTGGAGTGATATAAGAATCATCGAGCACTGAGGCCGTAGCAGGTTTTGGAAGTAGTGGTGGTGGAGTCCTTGGTGGAGCCGGAACTGGCCGCTTAACTGCAGTCACTGGAGCGGCTGGAGTTTGAGCAATGGGCGCTTGCACAGTGGGAGCGGGAGGAGGGGATGTAGCAGTGGCGGGAGTCGGTGCTGGAGTTGGAGCAGGTGCAGCAAAGGGAGCACTTGTTGATGATGTGCCATCGCCGATGAGAGCAAGTTCGGTGCCAACTGCCACAACGCTATCTACCGGAATCAAAATCTTTTCTAACTTCCCGGCAGCGGGAGATGGGATCTCGGTATCGACTTTATCTGTGGAGACCTCTAGTAATGGTTCATCAAGTGCAACTTGGTCGCCTTCGGCTTTGAGCCAACGAGTCACTGTTCCTTCGGTGACGCTCTCACCAAGGGCTGGCATCTTTACTGAAAATGACATTTTCTCTCAACGCCCCTTTTGTCGAATCTGCGACTTAGTCTAACGAGCAACCTATCTGATGCTAAAAAGCCTAACCAAAGCACTCTATCCGTGGGCATGTAATGGCTTTCCGGCAAGGGCCATATGAGCCTCGCCTATCGCCTCAGAGAGGGTGGGATGGGCATGGATGTGAGGAGAGACATCATTGGCATCGGCTTGCCAATTAAATATTAACTGCGCCTCTGCTAGAAGTTCGCCAACTCTTGAACCAACCATATGTATTCCAATTACTGTGCCTGAGCTATCAGCGACTAGCTTGATGGCGCCAGCGGTCTTTAGAATCTGGGCCTTACCATTGCCAGCTAAGTCGTAATTCAGCTCTTTTGCTGCAATGCCACGCTTTCTTGCCTCAACTGCGGTTAAACCGACTGATGCAACCTCAGGCTCTGAGTATGTAACCCTCGGTACTCCGTCATAATTAATCGCACGAGGATCTAGACCGGCAATCTCTTCGGCTACCAGGATTCCCTCAGCAAATCCCACATGTGCCAATTGCAAAGTTGGGATTAGATCGCCAACAGCCCAGATGCCCTTGACATTGGTGCGACACTTATTATCAACCAAGATATATCCGCGATCCATTTTGATTCCAACATCCTCGTATCCCAGGCCCGATGATGTTGGGCCGCGACCGACTGCAACTAGCAGGATATCGGCAGCAAAGCGCTTGCCATCTTCAAGTAGAACTTCCACCCCTGATGAACTCTTACTAAGGCTCTTGAATTTAGCTCCGAGTTCAAAATCAATTCCACGCTTTCTAAAGGCTCGCTCTAGGGCTTTGCTCGATGACTCATCTTCTAGGGCCACTAAATGAGGAAGGGCCTCAATGATTCGCACCTCAGCGCCAAATGATTTCCAGACCGAGGCAAACTCACAACCAATTACGCCGCCACCTAGAACAATCACAGACTTTGGGACATATCCCATGTGAATTGCGTGATCGCTAGTAATCACCTGTTTGCCATCTATCTCGAGGCCGGGAAGGCTTCTGGCATAAGAACCGGTTGCTAGCACGACATTCTTGCCGGTGTAGCTCTCTGCACCAACCTTTACTGTATTAGATGAGACTAACTTTCCCTCGCCTTCAACAAAGGTAATGTCTCTAGATTTAACTAAACCCTGAAGTCCTTTATGTAGCTTTGAGATAACGCCATCCTTGTAGGCATTTACTGCGGCCATATCCATCGAGTGAAACTCAGCCTTTACTCCAAATTCAGCTGAGTGCCTTGCCCCATCCGCTACCTCGCCTGCATGAAGCAGAGCTTTAGTTGGGATACAACCTTTATGGAGGCAAGTTCCGCCAAGTTTCTCCTTTTCAACAAGGGCAACCCTCAAACCTAGTTGGGCAGCTCTGAGAGCGCAGGCATAACCACCACTGCCACCGCCAAGGACTACTAGATCAAAGTCCGCCACATCAAGCCTTCCTAGAGCTTTTGGTTTCTCAATGCCCCTATCCTGCCAGCATTACTTAGCTGATGATGACTCGGCAAGGGCTACTAAAGTGCGGAGTGCGACACCTGTTCCGCCAACTGGGGTATATCCGTGGGCTTTTGCCTCGTTGTAGGCCGGCCCTGCAATGTCCAGATGGAGCCAAGGTAGCTCTGAATCAACAAACTCTTTTAAGAAAAGCCCTGCAACTAACATCCCGCCCATTCGATCACCGATATTTGCCATATCAGCAACTGGGGAATCAAGGGATTCTCGAAGTTCCTCAGGTAGTGGCATGGGCCAGAACGCCTCTCCAGTGATTTCTGCAAGAGCTAAGAATTGCGCTCTAAAGCCCTCGTTGTTTGTCATCACCGCGCTAGTTCTAGTGCCAAGAGCTACAACTTGGGCACCAGTAAGAGTCGCCACATCCACCATGCCATCAAGGCCTCCAGCCTTCTTTCCAACTTCGGCTGCGCGAACCATGGCATCTGCAAGCACGAGCCGTCCTTCAGCATCTGGATTTAGTACTTCAACGGTCTTACCGCCATAGATAGTGATGATGTCACTTGGTCTTGTGGCCTTATCGCTGGCCATGTTCTCTGCCAGGGCCGCCCAAGCATCAACGTGAATTGGAAGTTTCAATTCAGCAATTGCTAGAACAGCGGCACATACCGCTGCTGCTCCACTCATATCGGATTTCATCGCTTCCATACCTTGAGCAGGTTTTAGCGCAAGACCTCCGGTGTCAAATGTGATTCCTTTTCCAATGTAGGCATAGCGCTTCTTTGCGCCCTTGCCGCTATAGGAGAGACGAAGTAAACGCGGGGGGTTAGCAGAACCTTGGCCAACGCCAACGATTCCACCGTAGCCACCCTTTCTGAGTTGAGTTTCATTGAGAATCTCAACTTTCACTCCAAGGCTTGAGGCAATCCCTTTGAATCTCTGTGAAAAAGAATCAGGGGTTAGATGGCTTGGCGGAGTATTAATTAGGTCTCTAGTTAGGTGAGTGTATTTGGCAATTATCTCTGCCCGCTTGATTCCTTGAACATAACTCTTATTTTTCGCCTTCTTTGAGTAGAGGGTAATTTTCTTCAAGGCAAGTTTTCTATCAGCCTTTGAACTTCCTCTAAATTCATCAAAGGCATAGGCGCCAAGCAACGCCCCTTCGGCTATGGCTTGGAAATCTTGCTTAGAGTTCTGTGGCAGAGCAAATGTTGCTGAAGAAGTTCCAGCGAGGGCTCTTGCGGCCGCACCTGCTGCTCTTCGTAGAACCTCATGGGCGATAGAGCCATTTGGTAGCGCACTTAGCGCGGTTAAGAGAATCAATTTACTGGAGCTACCTGGAAGCTTTATTACCTCATCACTTGCTCCACTTGCTTGCAGATCTGCAAGAGCTCGAAGCAGCGGTCCCTGATCTACTTGCAGGTCACCGCTTAGAATCGAATACTTCTTACTCTTGTTATCAAGAGCAAATCCCAGGACTAATACTTCATCAATGACTGAGGTATCGGTAGCGTTGATAGTGGGCAATGTTGCCGGCATTAGGCTAGGTTATTGGAGTGAGCAAATATTCGCCATTACACCAGTTCCATCTTGATTTTGGAGCCAAAGTTACCGATTTTGGGGGATGGCAGATGCCTATCGAATACCCTGCAGCCAAGGGTGGTGGGGTTCTAAACGAGCATAACGCGGTTAGAAACAGCGTAGGCCTCTTTGATGTTTCTCATCTTGGCAAAGCTTTAGTAAAAGGCGAAGGCGCCCTTTGCTATCTAAACTCAATTTTTACAAATGACTTGAGAAAAATTTCAGATGGTCAGGCTCAATACACGCTGCTTTGCCAGAAAGGTAATGGTGGAGTAATTGATGATCTGATCATCTATCGCTACTCAACTTCTCACTTCTTATTGATTCCGAATGCGGCAAATTGTTCTGAAGTCATAAGACAGATAAGCCAAGATGCACCCAAGGGCCTTGAGATAGAGAACCTGCATGAAAGCTTTGCCCTCCTTGCTCTTCAAGGACCAAGGTCTGGGGAGGTCTTGAGAGAGCTTGATATAGAAGTTGAACTTGATTACATGTCTTTCATGGAAAGTAAGTTGGATTCTGAAGAACTCATCATTTGCCGCACGGGATATACCGGGGAACATGGCTATGAAATCCTCACCTCCTGGGCTTCTGCCAGAAAGATCTGGGATTTACTCTTAGGCAAGGTTAAGAAGTTTGCAGGATTGCCTGCAGGCCTTGGCGCTCGCGATACTCTAAGAACTGAGATGGGCTATGCCCTCCATGGTCACGAGCTCACACTAGAAATAACCCCGCTTGAATCAAGCGCTTCCTGGGCTCTGGCATTTGATAAAGAGTTCTGGGGAAAGAGCGCTCTAGAAAAACAACGTCTAGAAAAGAAGCATAGAAGGCTGGCTGCGATATTAATTTCTGACCGTGGGATACCCAGGGCTGGGATGGAGATAAGAGATAAGTCAGGCAAAGCTATCGGCTATGTCACTAGTGGAACTTTCTCGCCATCGCTCAAGACTGGAATTGCCCTGGGTCTTCTGGATAGTAAGTTGGCTATCGATAGTGAAGTATTTATCGATATTAGAGGCCGCCTTAGCCAGGGATTGATTAAGCCATTGCCCTTTCACCCCTCACGGGTGAAGTAAGCCCCATTCTCATTGAGGCTCTAGATAGCGATGGGAGAAGCGCTCTAGCACTTACCGCAATTAGTATCGCCGTAGTCATAGCTCTAGGAATATCCCAAGCCATAGCCGTCGTTAGATGAAATGTTAGAAATCGAGCAAGATTTTCCAGGACGGATGCTCCGGCGATAAAACCTAGTTGAGTATTAGTTGAGGCGATCCATGGCCAGAGCTGAAGATCCATAAGGGCGCCAAATGTAAGGGAGGAAATAATTCCGATTGCTATGAGAAACTGAATTTCAAAGCGCCTAGGGATCACTCTTGAGAATAGACCTGCAAAGAGCCCAATCCATCCTGCTGCCAACATTTGAAAAGAGAGCCACGGACCAATTCCTCCAGTGAGAATTGCAGAAACCGCCATAGAGATGACTCCAAGTGAGAAGCCAAACTTTGCACCGAAAACATAGCTGGCGATTATCAAGATAAACCACATTGGTTCAACTCCAACAGCTCCTGCCCCCACTAAGCGCAGAGCAGCGATAAGGGCGGCGAGAACCCCAAGGAGGGCCACGATCTTGCTATTGAGTGCGCCTCTTGAAATCTCTAGTGAAATTGCTAGTACTGCAATCCCTGCTACAAAGAGCGCCAGGAATCGAGCAGAGTCTGGTTCAAAGAGAAAGAAGTTGCTCTCTGGGATGTAGAGGGGCCAAGTGAATGAAACAAGTCCCACAATTGAGCCAATAAGTATGGGCAGCCAAGAGAAGAACTTAGAGAGATCCTTAATTCTTGGCATTTAGGAATCTTTCGACATCACTGAGGCAGAGCCAGGTGTTGTTGGGCAGAGCCTTTGATACTTGGGGGGCAAAGGCAGGAGATGCCTTAAGGACCTCTTGCCTGCTGCCATCAGCTATTACTTGTCCATCTGAAAGAAAGATCACGCGATCTGCAACCTCTGCAACTAACTCGACATCATGGGTTGAAATAAAGACTGCGCGATTGGTATCTGACGCAATTGACTTTAAGTTCTTAATAAGTACTTTCTTGGCCTCATAATCAAGACCTCGAGTTGGTTCATCCAGAATCACTAATGAAGGTTGTGCTGCAAGGATGATGCTTAGAGCAAGTCCTAGGCGCTGCCCTTCTGAAATATCCCTGGGGTGTGAGTTTAGGCCCGGAATCTTCATTAACTCTTGGTAGATGGAAAGGGTGGCTCCAGATTCCACCCCATTATCAGAATCTGCCAGGTCACACTCATCCTCAATTGATTGTCCATAGAGCAGATCGCCAGCGTCTTGGGGGATGTAGCCGACAAACTCTATTAACTCCTTATCGGTAAGAGCCTCTGGGTCTCTCTCTTTAACTCTAACCTCGCCTTTGATTAGTGGAGCTGTCCCGACTGCACATCTAAGTAAGGTGGTCTTTCCCGCGCCATTTCTTCCCATTAGAGCAACGATCTCACCACCATTGATCTCAAGGCTCACCCCATCTAAGGCGTGAACCTTTCTACCCTCATCGTATGAAGCACTAACAGAATCAATTTTCAATATCGCAGCACCTTTAGCTTTTCTAACCGGCTCTACTTCGCTCTCCTTGATTTGGGGGGCATTCTTGCGGAATTCACGGATCGAAAGAGGGATATCGCCTAACTTTAGTTTTCTAGCTAACTCCACTAAAGGAGGGGCTATCGAAGAGTCGTTTAGTATCTGTCTTGCAGGACCAAGATCCATAGATCCATCTCCGTGAATCAAGATTATTCGATCAACAAATCCAATTACTCGCTCCAGTCTATGCTCTGCCAGAATTACGGTAAGCCCTAGATCGTGAACTAGGCGATGCAGAATCGATAGCACCTCCTCTGCAGCGATTGGATCAAGTGCGCTAGTGGGTTCATCAAGAAGTAGGACCTTAGGATTTGTCACAAGAGCTGCAGCTATTGCAACCCTTTGTTGCTCCCCGCCACTTAGCTCTGAGATATTTCTTCGTCTTAAGGGGGCAAGTGCCAGTAGATCCAACACCTCCTCTACTCGCTTTCTCATTATCTCTGGAGCAATTCCCAGGCTCTCAAGCCCGAATGCGATCTCATCTTCTACGACATCTGAGACAAATCCATTGATCGGATTTTGGCCAACGATTCCCACGACATCAGCTAGCTCTCCAGGTCTTAGCGCCCTGGTACTACGTCCATCAACGCTGATTTCACCGGTCAGGATTCCTCCAGTGTGATGGGGGATAAGGCCGTTAATCAACTTAAGTAGTGAGCTTTTACCAGCTCCAGTGTGGCCAATTAGAAGGAGCAACTCTCCTTCATTGACGGTAAATGTAATATCTTCAACGATCGTTCTCTGCGCATTGGGATAGATCAGGGAGACATTAGAGAAGGTAATCATCAGATGAACCCTGGAGTTATTACTGCTATTAGAAGAAGGCAGGCCAGCAGCACGCCTGATAGCGCTGGAAGTAGAAGAACGAAAATCAAGCCATAGACCGGCGAGGCTAGCGCTAGCGTTTCTCGAAAGCGCCAAATGTGTGGGCGATATCTGCTGGGATTTGGAAAGTATCCATAGCCTCTAGATTCTAGAGAGGCAGCAAGATCTATCGATCGCTCCAAAGATTCTTCAAGAACAGGAATGCCAACATTTCTAAATGATGCAATTCCAGTCGATTTCTTCCCCCTTAAGCGTCTGGCTGCCCTGACTCTTTGAATGCTTCTAGCGCTCTGGGGAGCAACGGAGCTAGCGATTACTGTGGCTAGCCCTATTGCGTAATACCTCCGCGGAAGAACTCGTAGGAGTTCATGAGGATTACTTAATGCATTCGCCGCAGCAAAGATGAGAATTAATGCAACTAGCAACATTGCTTCATCAAATGCGGTTGATAAGCGCTGTGAGGTGACTTCTCCGCCAAGTCTTACTCCCACAAAGAGGTCTGGAAGAGTAATTCTTGGAATGGTAAAGAGCACCTGCCCGGGCATGGGGACTCCAATTACTACCCCTATCGCCATTCGAAGAACAAAGGCCAGAGCTGCAAGTCGTAGCGCCCACCTAAATGATTGATACCAATAGGTGTTGCTGCGCTTTAGCAGAACTAGAGCAACTGCTCCAAGGGATACTGAAAATGAGATCAGAGTTGAATCTGCAACAAGGAGAATTACCAGGATAGTAAGCGCCCAGAGCCACCAGAAGAGCGGATGAAAGCTGCCGGTATCGACCTTGGGCATTAACTTCCTACTTTCCACAAGTTACTCAGCGCGACGGCGATTGATCAAGAAACCAATGACTAGTAGCGCTGCTAGAGCCCCTAGAAGTATTGGTGAATTGCTGCCGTAGCCCTTTGCCTCTTCACCAGTTGCCTCTATCGCCACTGGCTCATCAGGAGCTGGTTCATCAACCTCTGCACCGCACTCACTTGCTGGGTATCCAGCAATTCCGCAGATAAGCCCCGAGTCTGCGGCTCTTACTGGAAGTGCTGCCTCAAGTACATCAAGGCCAACTGCGCCTTTGTTTATTACCACGCAATCTGAGAAGAACTCATTGGGAATCTCACCTTCAGGGGCAAGATTTCCGGCGCCAAAGTCAACGACTAGTCCTACGCGGATTCTTCCTGATGCTTCAGGGGTATCTGCGCAGAGAGTTGCAAAGTCAGGATCCATCATTGGCTCAATTGCTGGAATGTCATTGGAGCTAAATACAAATGCCCATCCCTCAACATCCCCATCTTTGACTTCAACCGATGGCCCAGTCATTGCAGCGCTCCAAGAGGAAGCCCCTGCTGCTGCCTGAAAATATCCCCAGTAGCGATAGCCCTTAGCGCCATGAGATGGAATTGGAGCAAGCAAGCTAAGAACTAGCACTGCGAATGCAATTAGCTTTGGACAAGTATCTAAGATACCCAAACTGGTCTTTCGATTAAGCATTGTGAACCTTTCATAGAATAAAAGGGCTCACGACGGCGAAAAAAAGTTTCCGCCCCGCAAACCACGACGGGTGGTAAAGATGCTTTTTGGGTGGTAATCCGACTTACCTATCTTGAAAAAATAGGATCACGGTTGCGGGTCAGCGCCGGATTTTCACCGACTTCCCCATTCCAAAGAGCTATTAAGTTGTAGGGGCTAATTAATCAGATAAGTGGCCAAATTGCAAGGAGGCGCTAGGCTCTCTTTATGGAATTCAGAAAACTTGGCAGCTCGGGGATGTACATCTCAGAGATCTCTTACGGAAATTGGATCACCCACGGCTCACAAGTCGAGCAAGATGCGGCAATCAAGTGCGTGAGAATGGCCTTTGACTTGGGTATTACCACCTTTGACACGGCAGATGTCTATGCCGGCACGCGCGCAGAGAGCGTGATGGGCAAAGCCCTTAAGGGAATAAGAAGGCAATCATATGAACTTTTCACCAAGGTTTATTGGCCCACAGGCAGTGGGAAAAATGATCGAGGCCTATCGCGTAAGCACATCATGGAATCAGTTCACGCCTCTTTGAAGCGCTTGAATACTGATTATTTGGATCTCTATCAAATGCATCGCTTTGATTATGAAACTCCACTGGAGGAGAGCCTGTCTGCCTTTGATGACTTAATACGCCAAGGAAAAGTTTTATATATTGGATTCTCTGAATGGGATGCTGCCCAGATTAGTAGCGCGCTAAAGATTCAAGATGCCAAGGGCTATACCCGTTTTATCTCGAGCCAGCCTCAATACTCCATGCTCTGGCGAGTGATTGAGAGCAAAGTCGACCCACTATGTCGCCAAGAGGGCATTGGCCACATTGTCTGGTCGCCGATTGCACAAGGTGCGCTAACTGGTAAATATCTGGCCGGCAAGAAGCCACCTAAAGGATCAAGGGCTACTGACAAGAAAGGTGGCGCAGATATGATCTCGCGCTGGGTTAAGTATGATGTTTTGACTGCCGTTCAGAAACTAAAACCAATTGCTGAAGAGGAAGGATTAACTCAGGCTCAACTAGCAGTGGCTTGGGTATTGCAGAATCCGAATGTCTCATCAGCAATCATTGGCGCAACCAAGCCTTCTCAAATTAAGGAAAATGTCAAAGCTTCCGGAGTCAAGTTAAGTAGCGAAACTATGAGAGCAATAGATGGCGCGCTAGGTGCTCTTCCTGAGAAAGATCCTGCGAAAACTGTTAGCCCAAATCCCCGGGCTTGACTTAGATTCTCTCGCCTCGCTTGACTTGGGGAAGTGGGGCTCTAAGCCTTCGAATCTGGGTGGAGCGCAGCCAGCCATACATGCCAAGGCCCTTCAATGCTTCACCAGGAAAGCGTGTGCTTACCTCGCGTTTGATCCGACGCGAGAGAATGTATCCATCGACAACCGAGAGAATCAGCGCTGAATACATCAGAGCGATAGCAGCAAATTGCACATACATCACGGGAATTAGCGTCATGAATAGAACTAGAACAATCATGGGGAGAAAGAACTCCCCAACAGAGCGACGTGAATCGACAAAATCTCTGACAAAGCGCCTCACCGGGCCCTTGTCTCTTGGCGGTAGAGCGTTCTCATCACCGCGCATATATGCAGCACGTTGTCGAGCACGCAACACTCGAGCCTGGGCCTTCTGCAATTTCCTAGTCTCTTTATTCGCAGCAGGCGCAAGGCGGTTAACGATTCTTGATTGCTCTGCCTCTTTGCGCTTTGGGGTGGGACGACCCTTTTTCTCTACCATAGACGCTACGGTAGGCCAAGCATTCGATCTAGCGCAATTCGAGCAAACTTCGCCGTCTTAGGATCGACTTTGATCTGATTAACCACGCGCCCCCTAACCAAAGATTCCATAGCCCAAACCAGATGGGGTAGATCGATTCGATTCATAGTGGAGCAGTAACAGATATCTCTATCTAGAAAAACTACAGTCTTATCTGGGTTATTAGCAGCCAGGCGCTTGACTAGGTTTAACTCAGTTCCAACTGCCCAGGCAGAGCCTTTAGGTGAATGAGTAACAGTCTTAATAATCATCTCGGTGCTACCAATGACGTCTGCCTCTAAGACAACTTCATGCTGGCACTCAGGATGAACTATCACATTAACATTGGCAATATTCTGTCTTACTTGCTCAACATTTTCCACTGAGAAACGTCCATGAACCGAGCAATGCCCTCTCCATAATATTACCTTGGCAGAAACTAGTTCTTCATCAGAAAGCCCACCATTGGCCTTCCAAGGATTCCAAACTACGCAATCGCTAAGTTTTAATCCAAGCTTGAGAACTGCGGTATTTCGACCAAGGTGTTGATCAGGCAAGAAAAAGACTTTCTCGCCCTTTTCAAAGGCCCACCTCATAGCTCGCTCGGCATTAGATGAGGTGCAGATAGTTCCACCATTTTCCCCGGTAAAGGATTTAATCGCAGCAGAAGAATTCATGTAGGTCACAGGAATTGTCTTGCTTGCAATCCCTAACTTTTCGAAGACTTTCCAAGCTTCATCTACTTGATTGGCCGCTGCCATATCAGCCATAGAACAACCTGCAGCAAGGTCTGGCAAAATTACCTTCTGATTATCTCTGGTGAGAATATCTGCGCTCTCTGCCATGAAGTGCACGCCACAGAAGATGACATACTCCGCTCCCTGATTATCAGCAGCAGCTTGGGCTAATTTGAAAGAATCTCCAGTGATATCTGCAAAGGCTATTACTTCATCTCTCTGGTAGTGATGGCCCAAGATCATTGCTCTATCGGCCAAAGCAGCTCTTGCGCCACTTGCCCGTTCAGCTAGGCGTGGATCACTTGAGGCAGGAAGCTCACCTGTGCAGGAAACTCCGCGCTCACTAGAAAGGTCGGAGCCTTTTCCTAAGAGGAGCAGATCTGTGATTGATGCCATGGCCCCATTATCTCGCGAAAGTTAGGCTCGTGTGCGCTAAAGTATTGCCCTTAGGCCATCAAGAGCGAGGATGAGATATATGAGCACAGAAACCAAGACTGATGGGATCAAGCTATCTAGTGGGGCAGCTGAGAAGGTTGCAGCACTTCTTGCTCAAGAGGGTAGAGATGATTTAAGCCTTAGAGTTGCAGTTCAACCAGGTGGCTGCTCAGGCCTTCGCTACCAGCTCTACTTTGATGATCGCGCACTTGATGGCGATACCGTTTTGACCTTTGGAAGTGTCAAGGTTGTTACCGACAAGATGAGCACTCCATATCTAATGGGAGCAACAATTGATTTCGCTGACACCATTGAGAAACAGGGGTTTACAATCGATAATCCAAATGCCCAAGGTTCATGCGCCTGCGGCGATTCCTTTAACTAAGACTGATACCAAATTCTTAAGTCCCTCTTTGCTATGGGCTGGCTTCAAAGTTATTCGATAATTTCCATGCTCGCTATATCCCATCGCCGCTAATACATGGCTCGGCGACAGTGGCCCTGATCCACAGGCAGAGCCTGCATCGATTAGCAAGCCTTGAGCTTCAACTTTTCTCAATACTTCTTCGCTATGAGTATTGGGAATCACAAATGCCAAGAACCTCGGATCACAATCATTACCACTTCCTGCAATCCGAATTTCCTCTATCTGCCGGCTGAGCTCTGCCCTGATGAAGGTATTCAATTCGCCTAATCTAACGAAATCCTCTCGTGACCTTTTTGACCAATTCTCTAGAGCCACTGCGGTGGCAAGAAGCAGCGGTTTGGAAAAAGACCCATAGACCCGTCGTCTATCTATTGCGGGGCCCGGGTTCTGCCACTTGCCGCTATTAGCAATTCCAATTAGAGCAATTCCTGAAGGCCCACCAAAATATCTTGGATCCCAGAGAGCGCTATCCCAACTGTCAGGAAGGTTTGATAGAGGGTAGGCAGAGCTCATATCGGCAAAAACCGCAGTCTTACTCGAGGTCTTTGGAGCTTGTTGAATCACTCCAGTCTCTCTATTAACAGCTTGGAAGCTAAGGGTTGTCTGCTCATTGCTATCCACTTGATAATCAATGATTCCTTGGCTATTAACTCCTAGCTCTAGTACTTTTCCACCCTTTGCTTGATGAAGCCTTGCAAAAGCGTGAATTACTTGGCGATCAACGGATGAGTAAATAAATTTTGATTTGCTATCAGTCAATAGCCCTGCCAGAGCAGTTTGGAATCCAAAACCTAGCTCGCCAACTACTTCTAGTTCGCTACTAGCAATGCCTAGATGTGAAACAATGGATTCTTTAGCTTGATTGATCAGATTTCTTAATTGCGCTGAATTTCGATGAATCTTTGCAGGATCAAACCAGGCAGAGTCAAAGAGTTCTGCTAGATGTTGACGGGCCATTGGCTCAAGAGGCAGTTCGCTCTGGAAGTCATCTTCGGGGGCGATATCTGTGATGGGCAACACCCTTAGAAACCTACCCGCAAATGGGCGCATATGCGAGGTGCAAGTACTCTTATCCTATGCCCGCTCTTAGAAAGATAGCCCTAGTAGCCCCTTTGCCGCTCTTGGCTGGTTGTTCCAATGAAGAGCTAACTGGAATTGGTTATCGCGGGGGAGTCACTAGCGTTAATGAGGCATCTTTCGGGCTCTGGCAATGGGCTTGGCTAGCGGCGGCAATTGTTGGCGCATTCACTCTGATCTTGATTCTCTGGCCAGTCCTCTTTCATCGCAAGAAAGATGATGGATCATTTCCAAGACAATTTCAATATAACATTCCCACAGAGGTTGCCTATACCGTTATCCCTTTCATCATCGTAGCTGTGCTCTTTGGATACACGGCAAAGGCAGAGAATGAAATTGTCGCACTCTCATCTGAGAGCAATACCGCGCTTCATGATGTAGCGGTCAATGGTTTTCAATGGGCTTGGCAATTTACTTACAAGGAAGCTGGAGAAGGAACCACTGTTACTGGAACTCCTGGCCAACCGGCTGTGCTTCATATGCCTCTAGGCGAAAGAGTTAGATTTACCTTTACCGCATCTGATGTGATCCACTCCTTCTGGGTCCCTGATTTCATGATTCAGATGCAGAGCATTCCGGGAGTTACCAACAAGTTGGAATTCACCGCCAATGAATTGGGTGAATATCGAGGCTTTTGCAATATCTTATGTGGACGTCAACACTCACAGATGAGATTTACTGTGAAAGTAGTTACTCCCGGTGAATATGATTCCTATATCCAGTCTCTCAAAGCTGAGGTGAGCTCTTGACCACATATGCCACCCGCCTGATAGCAGGAGATGAACTGCCGCCAGATCCAAAGCCTATGAGCAGAGGGCGTTTGGCAGTAAGGATATTGACCTCAACTGACCATAAGGTGATCGGGTATCTTTATTTGGGAACTTCATTTGCCTGGTTCTTAATTGGTGGAATCTTGGCACTTCTCCTAAGAGCGGAGCTAACTCGTCCAGGGATGCAGTTTCTAAGCTCCGAGCAATATAACCAGGTATTTACTATGCACGGCACCATCATGCTATTGATGTTTGCCACACCACTCTTTGTTGGTTTTGCCAACGCGATCATGCCGCTGCAACTTGGCGCAGCCGATGTGGCATTTCCCAGGATGAACATGCTCTCGTACTGGCTCTATCTATTTGGTGGGACTGTTGCCCTTGCAGGCTTTCTAACTCCAGGAGGGGCAGCATCCTTTGGCTGGACTGCTTATGCTCCCTTATCAAATGACATTTACTCACCAGGAATTGGCGCAGATCTTTGGATAATGGGCCTTGCAGTTAGCGGACTTGGAACAATTCTTACTGGAGTTAACTTTGTAACAACTATCTTCACGATGCGCGCTCCAGGAATGACGATGTTTAGAATGCCAATCTTTTCTTGGAACGTGCTTCTGACATCTATTTTGGTGCTGATCGCATTCCCACCACTTGCTGCAGCTCTTCTTGCCCTGGAATCAGATCGTCTCTTTGGGTCTCATATCTTCGATCCGGCAAATGGCGGAGCGATGCTTTGGCAGCATCTCTTCTGGTTTTTTGGTCACCCTGAGGTCTATATTCTGGCTCTGCCATTTTTTGGAATTGCTAGTGAGATCTTGCCGGTATTTAGCAGAAAGCCAATCTTTGGATATAAAGGCTTAATAGCAGCAACTATCGCAATCGCTGCCCTTTCGGTCGCAGTCTGGGCCCACCATATGTATACCTCTGGCCAAGTTTTGTTGCCCTTCTTCGCTTTTATGACTTTCTTAATTGCAGTTCCAACGGGCGTGAAATTCTTCAACTGGATTGGAACTATGTGGCGGGGTTCGCTCACTTTTGAAACGCCAATGATCTGGGTAGTTGGATTCTTAGTCACCTTCCTTCTAGGTGGTCTTACAGGCGTCATTTTGGCTAGCCCGCCGCTTGATTTTGCAATCTCTGCCTCCTACTTCGTAGTGGCCCATTTCCATTACGTGCTCTTTGGCACAGTGGTCTTTGCCATGTTTGCCGGGTTCTATTTCTGGTGGCCAAAAATGACCGGGCGAATGCTTAATGAAACTCTCGGAAAGATTCATTTCTGGACTGTCTTCCTGGGTTTTCACACCACATTTCTTATCCAACACTGGCTAGGCATTAAGGGCTTTCCACGCCGATATGCAGACTACCTGGCAAGTGATGGTTTTACCTGGATGAATATGGTCTCAACTCTTGGGTCAACCCTTCTGGCTATCTCCATGATTCCATTTGCGATAAATGTTTGGATTACTCGGAAGGCACCTAAGGTTCAAAGCAATGATCCTTGGGGATATGGCTCATCCTTGGAGTGGGCCACGACCTGTCCGCCACCAAGACATAACTTCCTTCGTATGCCTGAGATTAGGTCCGAGCGCCCGGCCTTTGACCTCAACCATCCAAATCATGCCCGAATTGAGGGGCATTAATGAAGGTTGGATACCGCCTATTTCTATTCCTCTTTGCTTTCTACGCGATTGTTGGCGCGATCTACTGGTCTCTAGGCGGCGAGCCCTTGGGAATTACCGCGGTTTTATTATGTGCCGGTCTCTCCCTAATCATTGGCTATTACTTCTGGTTCACTAATCGAAGAACCGGGGGAGTCCTGCCTGAGGATAATAATGATGGACTGATCTCAGATGGGGCAGGAGAGCTTGGTTTCTACAGCCCTCACTCTTGGTGGCCACTTGCGGTAGGACTGGCAGCAACGGCTGCAGGAGTTGGATTAATTATTGGCTGGTGGTTGACGCTAATTGCTGTGGGGGCCCTTCTAGTTGCCGTGGTGGGATTTGTTCTAGAGTATGAAAAACCATCTGCCTCCCATCACTAATGGAGAGAGTAAGAGCAGAGATAGTAGATACGGGTATTCCGCTTTTCTACAAGGTCAAATTAGAGATCAAGGCTTCAGCTAAAGTAGTTTTTGACTTGATCGCCGATCCTAAGAATCACGCTCTCATTGATGGTTCAGGCACGGTTAGAGGGCAGTTAAGAGCCCCCTCACGCTTATCTCTAGGTGCAAGTTTTGGCATGAAAATGCGAATTGGAATTCCATACATAATCAATAATCATGTTATTGAATTTGAAGAGAATAGAGCCATCGCTTGGCACCATCTGCTAGGCAACATATGGCGCTATGAGTTGATGCAAATCGATCCCAATACGACTTTAGTTGTTGAAAGCTGGGATGGCAGAAAAGTTAGATTTACGTGGTGGCCAACTATGAAGAGCTCGGAAAGATGGGCGCCAAAGGCGATGGCCAAAACTCTAGTCAGACTAAAAGCTTTGGCAGAGGAAGGTGCTGGCTAGTAGGTCCTTTGTCGGCTCGAAACCGAATTTAGTGCTGTCCACTCTCTAGTTCTTTTAGGTCACTGGCCGCGGGTTTAGCAATCTGCTCAGCATGAGAGCGTGATAGACGAGCGCGGACTTTTGCGCGAAGGGATTTAGGATTCCGAACGCCACTTTCATCAGTGAGATTCGCCTGCAGTGCCGGCAACTGCTCATGTTGGGTGAGCAGATATGCCCTCTCAGGTGATAGTTGCTCATGCACTTCGATGAATTCACCATGTGGCAGCATTACAAGGCGCCCAGTCTCTTTGCCATGAAGCACTAGTTCTCGGTCAGCCCTTTGTAGGGAGAGACAGATGCGCTTAGTGATAACAAAGGCCAGTGGGGGCAGAACAATTATCCCGATTCGTGAGAACCACATAATCTGATTGATCGAGAGATCGAAGTGTGTGGCAAGTAAGTCGTTACCACCGTTGATCAATGTAACCAACATGAAGGTGAGCGACATCGCTCCCAGAGCGGTTCTATTTGGGGCATTTCGAGGGCGATCTAGCAGATGATGCTCACGCTTATCGCCCGTGATCCAACTTTCAATAAATGGATATAGCGCCATTCCGGTAAAGATGATTCCTGGGATTATTAATCCTGGGATCATAATGTTTAAAGAGAGCGTGTATCCAAAAATGTAAGCTTCAATTGGTGGCGCCATACGAACTAATCCATCCAGCCATCCCATATACCAATCAGGCTGTGAGCCAGCGCCAATCTGACCTGGGTTGTATGGTCCATAGATCCAAATTGGATTTATCGAGGCCACCGCTCCAAGAAATGCTGTCACACCAAAGACGATAAAGAAGAAGCCCCCAGCTTTAGCCATATAGACCGGCATAAGCGGATATCCCACAACGTTCTTCTCAGTTCTGCCTGGTCCTGGATATTGAGTGTGCTTCTGATACCAGACGAGCATCAAGTGCACGGTAATGAGAGCTAGGAAAATGCCTGGCAAGAGAAGGATATGAACCACATAAATTCTTTGGATAAACATCTCACCGGGGAAGGCTCCGCCAAAGATGAGGAACGAGAGGTATGAACCTACTACTGGCACTGCTTGAACAATTGCTTCAGCAATTCTAATTCCCGTTCCAGAGAGAAGATCATCAGGCAGCGAGTAGCCAAGGAATCCTTCAAGAATTCCTAGAGTCAATAGTCCAACACCGATGATCCAGTTGAATTCTCTTGGTTTTCTGAAAGCTCCAGTGAAAAATATACGCATTAAATGAGCAACCATCGCTGCCATGAAGATAAGGGCTGACCAGTGGTGAATCTGGCGCATCAATAGTCCGCCTCTTACATCAAATGAGATGTGAAGGGTTGAGGCGTAAGCCGCGCTCATCTTCAAACCAGACAACGGTTGATAGGAGCCTTCGTATTCAACCTCCTTCATAGATGGGTCATACCAGAAAGTTAAGAAGGTTCCAGAGAGCAGCAAGATTACGAATGAGTAGAGAACGATCTCACCGAGCATAAATGACCAGTGATCTGGGAAAACCTTAGTTAGAGTTTTCTTCAGCCACTTGGCGGCGCCAGTACGTTCATCGACATAATTGGCAACTTGACCGACAACTCTCTCTCTTGCGCTCATTACTTATTCCGCCTCCAGAAACTCGGTCCCACGGGTTCACTAAACGGCTCCTTGGCCACCAGATATCCCTGGCTATCAACTGTGATGGGTAATTGTGGCAGGGCTCTGGCAGATGGCCCAAAGATAACTTTGGCAGCCCTAGTCACATCAAAGGTTGATTGATGACAAGGGCAGAGCAGATGCTTTGTGGTCTGTTCATAGAGAGCTACCGCGCATCCCATATGCGAGCAGATCTTGGAGAAGGCGATGATTCCTTCATAGGTCCATGAGAGGCGCTTAGCATCTAAGTTAAATTCCTCAGGGCGGATCCGGATGAGAAGCACCGAATCCTTTGCGATGTCATCTAGATGTCGCACCTTTCCGGCAGCAAGCTCTGGTTGAACTTGAGCAACCCCGCCGACTTCAAGATCTGAAGGGCGGATTGGGCGATCACCTGGATCTGTTAGAAGCCGGGTTCCAGATTTCCAATTGGTCTTCTTCTGATCATCACCAGGAAGCGGACCGAGATCCCCAAGAAGCAGTATCGGTGAGATTCCAACCAGTCCAAGTGAGAGCAGCATGGTTCGCTTAATAAAGGGGCGACGACCAAGGCCCGCTTCAGCTGAGCGCTCCTTGACGGTTGCGACAAAATCATCACGCTCCTCATCCTTTGAGCGTTGCTCTTTCCGATGATCTATCACTTCATGATCTGGCATCAGAACCTTTGCCCAATGCACTGCCGCCATTCCAATGAAAAATAACGCAATTGCTAAGCCAAGACCTAAAAAGAGTTGATGGGCATTGGTACTGCCGAGTACGGGAAGGAAAATGAAACTATCCTCATCGATTCCAACATAGGCATAGACAAATAAGAGAGTTCCAAATACTGAGAGCAGAAAGAGGATGCCGACTTGTCGCTCTGCCTTCTTAGCTGCCTGTGGATCGACATCCGCCTTGCGATGCACATGTTCGGATAGACCTGGATCAGATAGCGGGGTGAGTTCTTTACTCATCTATCTACCGCGCCTTTGAAGTTAGCCATACTGCTACGCCAATCAATAGCCCAAGACCTAGAACCCATGCGAGCAAGCCTTCAGTAACCGGGCCTACTCGACCAAGTGCTGCGCCACCGAGCGCCGGCTCGTTCTCGGCATGCTTGATCCATTTGATAACTGAGAGTTTTTCTTGCGGAGTCAGAATCGTCTCCGAAAAAACTGGCATCGCTTGCGGGCCGGTGAGCATCGCCTCATAGATATGCCTTGGTTCAACTCCCATGACAGTTGGCGCATATTTTCCTTGAGTAAGTGCCCCTCCTTGTCCGGCTAAGTTATGGCACATCGAGCAGTTATTTCTAAATAACTCTCCGCCCTCTGCGGTATTGCCATCGCGCTCCCAAGCAAGTTCTTCATTGGTAACAGCTGCAGGCCCTGGGGCAAGTGAAGCCACGTAGGCTGCAAGAGCAGCTACTTCTTGATCGTCATAAACCGGGGTCTTTCTGGCAATCTGTTGACTCATATCAGCTACTGGCATGCGACCTGTGGCCACTTGAAAATCAACGGAGGCAGCGCCAACCCCAACTAAAGATGGACCAATTCCGGCGCCCTCTGCATTTATCCCATGACAAGAAGAGCATCCACGAGCAAAAATTTCTTTGCCCTCGGCGATTAATGTGGCTTTATCTGATTGCGAAAGAGTGGCCTGCCGAGTTACCGCTTGCGCAGCGCTGTAGGTCAGGCCAGCAAGAAAAAGAGCACCAAGAAGCAGGAGGGGAGCGGCAAATCTATGGCGGCGATACTTAGAGATAAATCTCATCTATGCCACCAGATAGATCGCTGAGAAGAGTGCGATCCAGACAATATCCACGAAGTGCCAGTAGTAAGAAACAACTATCGCCGTGGTTGCTTGTGAGTGTCTAAAACGACGAGCTTTAGAGACGCGTATCATCACAATAAGAAATGCAATCAGGCCGCCAGTCACATGTAGTCCGTGGAAACCGGTTGCCAAATAAAACACGGATCCATATGCAGTTGATGAAATGGTTAAACCCTCATGAACAAACTCTGCATATTCATAGACCTGACCTCCGATAAAGAAGGAGCCCATAACAAATGTCAGAGCAAACCACTCGCGCATTCCCCATCTTGAGAATTGAAGTAGAGAACCAGTTCTAGCGTTTTGAAAACGCTCAGCAGCAAAGACTCCAAATTGGCAGGTAACTGATGAGAGCACCAAGACTGTGGTGTTAAGGGCGGAGAATGGAATGTTGAGCGTCTCCACACCCTCGGCCCAGACAGCAGGGCCTTGCACCGCTCTGGTCGTAAAGTACATGGCAAAGAGGGCGGCAAAGAACATCAGCTCACTTGAGAGCCAGACGATGGTTCCTACTGCAACGATATTGGGGCGGTTCAATCTGGGTGGTGTGGCAACCGCGCTACTCATAGGGGCGATTATTCCGTAAAAAGGGGCGATAGCCTCTTCTTGCAGGGCTCAATAGCTAGGTATCGGCGGTGAAACGCATCACGGATTATTGCCCTCGTTTGCAGCAGGTGGCCAGCAGTTAAACCCCTAGACTTAGATCAATTATGGAAGCGAGCCAGAAGAGCCTAAAAATCGCGCTTTACTCAGACGATGCAAGCGTTCGGGTCACAGTAAAAAGCGCTCTCGGAAAGCAGATATCGCCGCACTTGGGTAAGCATGAGATCTTTGAATTCGCTACCGCAAAGGCCCTAAGGGGCGCCGTTGATGCTGGGAAGAATTTCGACCTTTTCATTCTTGATGGTGAGGCAGTTCCTGAAGGCGGGCTGGGAGTTGCCAAACAATTAAGAGACGAAGTCTTCAACTGCGGGGTAGTTATCGTCTTAGTGGCAAGAAGCTCTGATGCCTGGCTTGCTGGTTGGTCTAGGGCTGAGGGAGTAATAATCCATCCGATTGATCCCTTCACTCTTGCAAAGAGTGTTGCTGATGTTCTTGCCAAAACTCCTACCGCATCTTAAGTCGGCAAGAAAAGCATGAGCGAGAGATCTTCTTCTTGGGAAGAAATCTTTGAAAAACTAAGAGGTAGGGTTGATCTATCGGATCAGCAAATTACTTGGTCGATGCTTCAGATTCTAGATGGCCTTGCCAGCAATGATCAGATAAAAGACTTCCTGCTTCTACTCAAGGAAAAAGGGGAGAGAGCAAGTGAGGTAAGAGCCTTAGTTGATGTGATGTATCAAAGAGGCACCCCCATCGATATCCCTGATAGGGCAGTAGATATTGTTGGAACCGGCGGTGATGGAGCATCAACGATCAATATCTCAACGACTGCTGCCATCATAACAACGGCGGCTGGAGCGAGAACTATCAAGCACGGTAATCGCGCAGCCAGTTCAAAGAGCGGGGCAGCAGACTTATTGGAGGCTCTTGGAATTGATATCTCACTAGGGGCCAAGCAAGTCGAAGAATGTGTGAGAAGAATTGGGATTGGTTTTGCCTTTGCCCCAGTCTTTCATCCGGCGATGAAGAACGCCGCTAGCGCAAGGCGCGAGCTTGCAACTCCAACGGTATTTAACATCCTAGGACCCCTGGCAAACCCAGCAAAGCCAAAGGCAGTAGCAATTGGTGTTGCCAGGGCTGAACTCTTAGAGCTAGTGGCAAGAGTTTCGGCAGAGCGGGGCTCTGAGGGCTTTATCTTTAGGGGGGATGATGGGCTAGATGAAATCTCACTATGTACGACGAGCACCATTTATCAGATAAGCAAGGGTGAGATGAGTAAAGATGTATTTGATCCAAGAGAGCTAGGACTAGAGCTGGCATCTATAGAAGAGTTAAAGGGAGGTAGCCCTGAGGAAAATGCTGCTATTGCCAGAGGGATATTTGCTGGAAAAGGTGGCGCTTATCGTCAGGCTGTTCTATTAAATGCAGCAGCAGCCATCGCTGCCTTTGAGGCAGATTTTCACCTAGGAATTACCCAACAATTAGCAAATGGCTATACCTTGGCAAAACAAGCCATTGATTCAGGAGCTGCTGCTCAACTAGTTGAGCGTTGGGCAAATCTATCTACAGAGTTAGCGAAGTCTTCTTTATAAGTATTGGCATCAACTTTGGCTCTGACCTTCTCGATTTCTGATCTAGCTGCAGCAGAGCCGAAGGTGGGCAACGCCCATATTCCATCAATTTCAATAATTCGGATGCCTTCTTGATCTAGATAACGAAGCAAAGCCTCAACCTCCTCATGATGGCTTGCCGGAAGTACTTCGCCATTGTCAAAGACCACTTCAGCAGTCAATCTCAAGGACTCTACGACCTCTTTGTAATTTGAACTCTTTGCAATTGCACTTGCTGCAAACTTTCCATGACGGACAATCACGATCTCCCAAGTATTAGTTGAGATAGCACGGGCGGCGATTAACTCTTTAACTCTAGTTAGACTCCTTATGCGCTGGGCTCTGGCACTTCCTCTAATTAGCGCGCCTAAGCGATTTCTTGCCTCAGCCGCTTCTTCAAATCGCTCCTGCTCTGCTAGCTCTACCATCCGCTGATTAAGTGAGGAGAGCGCTGGGCGAGCATCAAGGTGCAGGCTCTGATGAATTGCTTTGACGTGAGATGAGTATGAATCGATAGATTCTTGACCAATACAGGGAGCCCCGCAACGTTTCATATCAAATAAGGCGCAAGGACTAGCGCTCTTGATGGAAGTAAGAGTGATTCTTGGTTTGCACTGTCTTAACTGGGTCACCTCATAGAGAGCCTCGATCGCCCTTGCTGCTTCATCGCGACCATTAAATGGCCCTGCCCAGCCGCTGTCATCATCTAATCCTTTGGCACCTCTGATGGCTACCAGCCTTGGAAAGGCTTCTCTGGTTAACTTGATCCAGAGAGATTTCGCTTGAAACTTGGAGCGGCGATTAAAGCGAGGCTGTTTCTCGGTGATTAATCTCAGCTCTCTCACCTCAGCTTCGATGATGGTGGCTGTTTGGATCACATCAAGTGATACAGCAATAGAGATCATGTCATGGATTCTTTTTCTAGTCTCTGCTGCAGTGAAATAGGAGCGAACTCTGTTTCTTAGGTTTCTAGTAGTTCCGATGTAGAGAGCAGAGCCTTGATCATCCCTAAAGACATACACACCAGGACTATTTGGAAGTCCTTCAGCTAGATACCTCTTTCTTCTCTGTGCACTTGTCACTCGATTACTAAAGGATCTTAGATCTTCAAGAGTTTGCACACCATGACCTCCCAGGCGATCTAGGATTCCATGGAAAACATCTACTGTGGCCCTGGCATCGGAGAGCGCTCGGTGATCTGGATTGGTCGTTGCTCCAAAAAAGGTTGAGAGAGTTGAAAGTTTGCAATTGGGGGCCTCATCCCTAGTTATTACATATCTGGCGATCTTGGCAGTATCTAGAACTTGATAAGCTGGCCAAGCAATCTCCAATTTAGACCAAGCAGCCTTCAAAAAGCCAATGTCAAAGGGAGCATTGTGAGCGACTAAGACACTTTCTGATACAGGCCCGACAAATTCTAGAAATGAAAAAAGTGCCTCACCTATTTTCGGTGCTGTACTCGCCATCGCGTCGGTAATTCCCGTCAGAACTGTAATAAAGGGCGGAATTGGGCTTTCAGGATTTACCAGAGTTTGAAATTCACCGATGATTTCCCCAGCTCTTACTTTTACCGCGCCAATTTCAATAATTGCCTCGCTGTTATGTGAGCCACCAGTGGTTTCCAGATCAACAACTACAAAGGTGGTTTCATAAAGGCTCGGAGATATCTCATCAAAACTTGGTTGAAAAGCTAGACCAAGTGAGTCCTCTTGCTCTGATTTCATGAAGCAAAGATAGATGGGATAAATGACATTTAGCGCGATTAACTTTAAGGTGAGCATATGGCTATTGAAGGGGCGCCCCCAGGTTGGCTATCTGACTTTCGGGCAAAGGGATCAGGTTCAAATGCCGATATCGGAATTCTTCTAGTCCATGGTTTCACCGGATCTCCAGCATCAATGCGACCATTTGCGCACTTCTTGAATGAAAAGGGATATCAGGTTTCAGTCCCCTTGATTCCCGGGCATGGGACTAGATGGCAGGATCTCAATGTTGTGCATTGGTCTAAGTGGGCCGAGAAGTTAGAAAACGAACTTCTTGAGATCAAGAGGGCATGTCGAAGAGTATTTATTGTAGGTCTATCCATGGGTGGGGGAAATGGTCTTTATGTGGCAGCTGATCATCAAGATAAGGTTGCTGGAATAATATTGATAAACCCGATGATCCACATCCCCGGTATACAAATTAGATTCATTTCAATTATTTCGAAACTGCAAAAGTCTCGCGCCTCCGTTGGCGATGACATTAAGAAGCCTGGAGTGACTGAATGGGGATATGACGCGCTCCCCATCAAAGGAGTAGCCCAGTTATATAAATATTTGAAACTTGCTCGAAAACGCTTGCCGTCAATCAAAAGTCCTCTGCTTCTTTTCCATAGCGTAGAGGACCACACTCTAGATGTCTCCAACACCGAAATCGTTCTTGATGAGATAGGCTCTAACTGTAAACAGAGAATAGAGCTGTTAAATAGCTACCATGTTGCAACTCTGGATTATGATGCAGAGATGATTCATGAAAATACTCATTTGTTCATTCAGCGGGAGAGCAAGTGAACAAGAATCCGTTCCTAACCAAATCACCCCTTGCCTATGAGCTACCGCCATTTGCTGATATCGCTGAGTCTGACTATTTGCCAGCCTTCTATGCCGGGATGGATGAGCAGCTGGCTGAAGTTGAGAGGATAATTAATGAACCTGAAGTTACCTTTGAAAATACCTTGGTGGCCCTAGAGAGAAGTGGCCAGCTACTAAGTAGAGTAGCGGCGGTCTTCTATAACAAGTCCTCAAGCGATACCAATGAAGCAATAGATAAGATTGAAGCAGAGATTGCGCCCAAACTTGCTGCTCACTCAGATGAAATCAAACTAAACCAGAAACTATTTGGCCGCATCAATCACCTCGTTCAGGCAGAGATAAGCCTCAATGGTGAAGATGCGTGGTTGCTAAGAAGATATCACCGTGACTTACTCCATGCCGGAGCAGGGCTATCAGAGGCAGAGCGGGAGGAAATCAAGACAATAAACGAGGAGTTATCCAAGCTACAGACTGAATTTAGTAAGAAGGTTCTAAGTGAGACAAATGACTTGGCAGTATTTGTTGATGATCTCCAAGAGCTAGATGGTCTATCTGATAATCAGATAAAGGCCTGTAAGGCGGCAGCAGAGGCTCGGGGGATTTCGGACAAATACATGATTGCTGCGGTTAATTTCACCGGGCATCCGCTTCTGCGTTCACTTAAGAATCGTGAATTAAGAAAAGAGATTATGCAAGCCTCACTTAGTAAAGGCCTTCGAGGTAATGATTTCGATACCAGGCAAGTTCTTTTGAAGATGGTTAAGTTAAGGGCTAAGAGAGCGGAGATTTTTGGCAAATCAAGTCATGCTCAGTATTCACTATCGGAGCAAACAGCAGGAAGTCCGGAGAATGTTCACGCGATGCTTAAGAAAATCGCTCCAGCTGCCCTTGCCAACGCCAAAGCTGAGGGCAGAGAAATTGAGCGCCTAGCCAAACTGGATGGCATTGAAAAACTAGAGAGCTGGGATTGGGACTACTACACCGAGAAGGTAAGAGCCGAGAAGTACGATCTTGATACCGCTTTGATGAAGCCCTACTTCGAATTAGAGAGCGTCTTATTTAATGGAGTCTTTTTTGCTGCAAGTAAGCTCTATGGAATGAGTTTTAAGGAGCGCCCAGACTTGATCACTTATCATCCAGAGGCCAGAGCCTTTGAAGTTTTTAGAGAGGACGGCTCAAAGATTGGGTTGTATATAGCTGATTTCTACACCAGAGATTCCAAGCGAGGAGGAGCTTGGATGAACTCCCTAGTAAAACAGAGCCACCTACTTAATCAGTTGCCGGTTGTAGTCAATAATCTCAATATTCCTAAACCTCCAAAATGTGAGGTAACTCTGCTCTCCTTTGATGAGACCACCACATTATTTCATGAATTTGGCCATGCCATTCATGGACTCTTGTCTGATGTGAAATACCCAAGGTTTTCTGGCACTGCAGTGCAACGCGACTTCGTGGAATTTCCCTCCCAGGTCAATGAGATGTGGATACTTGATCCAGAAGTCGTTGATAACTACGCCCGCCATTATGAAACCGGAGAGCGGCTACCCCAAGCTTGGATAGATAAACTCAATGAATCATCAACTTTCAATGAAGGACATGCCACAACCAGCTATATGGCAGCAGCAATTCTTGATCTTGCTTGGCACTCTTTATCCTCAAATGAAGTCATCCCTGATGTTGAAAAGTTTGAAGAGCAAGCAATAGCAGAGTATGGCCTTTCCTACCACTGTGTTCCTACTAGATACCGCTCCACTTACTTCTCACATATATTTGGCGGGGAATATTCTGCTGGGTATTACGGCTATATCTGGGCTGAAGTCTTTGATGCCGATACTGGAGAGTGGTTTAAAGAAAATGATGGTCTAAACAGAGAGAATGGAGACCACCTTAGAAAAACTCTAATGAGTCAAGGAGGTTCTCTTGATTCACTGGAGATGTTTAGAAATTTTAGAGGCAGAGATGCGGTGATTGAGCCGCTATTGAAACGACGAGGCTTAATAAGCAATGCTTGAGGCAATATTTCTAGGAATCATTCAGGGCTTAACTGAGTTTCTACCTATTTCATCTAGCGCCCATATCCGTATTCTCGGCGAATTCTTGCCATCAGCTCAAGATCCTGGGGCAACTTTTACAGCAATAATGCAGATAGGGACTGAGCTGGCAGTACTGTTCTACTTTAGAGCCGATATTGCAAGGCTCATCTCTGCATCGTTCAAGTGGGCTACAAGGCGAAAAGATTTGCTTGGCCCAGAGCAATCAGATGCCCGTCTTTCAGGGCTAATACTTATTGGTTCTCTTCCCATCTTTCTTCTTGGCTACTTTGGGCAGGAATACATTCGCCAGAGTTTTCGCTCACTTTACCTAGTTGCCTTTACGCTTATCGCCTTTGGCCTCCTTCTTGGTCTAATTGATCTCTACGGCAAGAAGATAAAGGATCTGGAGAGTCTGGAAGTTAAAGATGGTCTGGCTTATGGAATTGCGCAATCACTTGCTCTAATTCCAGGTGTCTCTCGCTCCGGGGCTACAATTGCTATGGGAAGAGCTCTGGGTTATAGGCGAGAAGCTGCTCTTCGCTACTCCTTTTTGTTAGCGATTCCAGCAGTTCTTGGAAGCGGATCCTTTGAGCTTTTCAACTCACTTTCTAGACCGCTGAATGCCTTTTCGCTTGCAGAAACTTTAGTTGCCACGCTAACGGCCTTGGTAATTGGATACCTAGTTATCTCCTGGGTTATGAAATATGTTGAAACCAAGAGCTTCATGCCTTTTGTAATCTATCGAATATTTCTTGGAACGCTTCTACTAATACTTTTATTTACAGGGGTGATTACCGCTTAAGCGCCTGCAGGCTCGCTGGATTTTGTTAAATCAATCGATACTCCAGGGCTACTAGGCAATGGGCAAGGAGCTCCATCGCAACAATTGGTCTTCAAATGGCAATGCGGGCAGAGCCATCTAGTTGCTATCGGGTCATAGGGGCGCAAGCAGAAATCACAAGGCATCTGGTTATTGGCACTCATGAGTGAAGAATAGGTTCAGCCTCCTTAAATTAAAGTGGTGGACGATACTGGGATCGAACCAGTGGCCCCTTCCATGTCAATACTTTGTTTATGTAGTTTTAACTTCGTCCTTCACTTTGTTCAATTTGGCTACATATCCTGATTTCACACACTTGGTGCAGTATGGGTCAATCAGTTCTGTAGGGATACATAGGTTTATGTATTACCTCGGAATCTAGCATGGGGGAGTGACAGGTTAGCGAAGGTAAGGTTTGGGTAGTGACATCTGCTATAGTTCGATTTAGCACCAAGACCTCGTCGCTTCACGCGGCGAGGTTGTGTCCGTGAGCGCCGAAGTGCATTTCTTATTCCGAATCCATTCTGTTAACAAGTAGAAAAAACGTTTCTCAGACGTATGTATACGATACTGTGCTGCGATAGCCTTCATACATGAAGCGGCTTTTTGCACTTCTATCATTGATGACAATGGTAATGGTGGCTCCTAAAGCAATATCAGATCCTGCCGATCTTGCTCAAAAGGGACCTTATGACGCGACTTTGATTGGCGAGAAGATTCTTTACCCATCACTATTCGGGGTCTCTGCGGGATTACCAGTTGCTGACGTAACCGGAATGCAATTATCAAACGGCAAACTCCGCGCCTATGTCTTCGCTCAAAACAAAGGTATTGAAATCGCAGAATCTAGCGACGGTAAGACTTTTACGCGAGTAGGAAATGCATTTGGTGGGGACAAAGGTTATGGAATGCCTCATGTTGTGAAATTGAGTGATGGAAGAGTTCGGATGTACAACATGATTAGCAAAGGCGTAGCGTGTACAATCTCCACAGACGGATTAACTTTCACACTTGAGAAGGAGCTGTGTATTGATGCTCGAGATTATCCGTTGGCGCCAAATGGACTTACTGGTGTCTCGATTGTAAAACTCAAGGATGGTACATATCGTGCATATTTCTCTGATATGGTTAAAGCGGGTACGGGTCCAGATCCTCATAATGTCTTCTCTGCGACTTCGAGTGATCTGGTTAATTGGAAAGCAGATTCCGGAGTTCGGATCGGTCCAAACGGAACCACATTGACTCGAAGCGCAGAACATCCTGGGGCTATTGCGCACGAAGATGGAACAGTCACGCTTTTTTACTATGACAATTGCGCAAAGGCTACAAGAGATCCGGCAGGTAAAGATTCATTTCTTCCGTCTGGCTGGTACTGCGATCCACGAACTCAGGGGCTTTGGTATGCAACCAGCACCGATAATGGTTTGACATTTACTACGGAAGAGATGATTACTTTCCCAGCACTATTTCCTAGAGGTTTTGGAAATGATGCAAATGTCTTCTTGGACAAAGACGGGAATTTGGTTTTGTGGGCCGGTGGGTTCGATCCTTCATTGGGTGGATACATCGGAGCATTTAAACTAACTAAGGCCACAAGAGTGGTTGCTCCTTCACCAACTCCATCACCGGTTCCAGTTCCGGCACCTGTTCCGGCACCAGTTCCGGCACCGGTTCCGGCACCGGTTCCAGCACCAACTCCAACTCCAACGAAAGTTGCGGTTGCACAGAAGTCCACCATTACGTGCATTAAAGGCAAAACCGTCAAGAAAGTAACTGCGGTCAAGCCCAAATGCCCTGCGGGCTACAAGAAGAAATAAACGCTAAGGGACAAGAATCAGCGACTACTAGACCCTCCTTCTTCCTCCCAAACTAGATCAATCCCAAGGGATCTAGCGAAACCCACTAGATCCTCTGAAGGTTGCCCTGGAAGCATGACCAGATGCTCGCTCCCAAGTGGGTTCTATCGATGGGAGCTTGCGCCTCATCTGGTGGCATGTTCAATAATTATGCAATCGTCCAAGGCGTTGATCACATAATTCCTGTTGATATTTACCTGCCAGGCTGCCCACCAAGGCCTGAGATGCTGATGGATGCAATTTTGAAGCTGCATGAGCAGATTGGTAATGAAAAACTCGGTGTCAACCGGAAAAAGATAGTTAAGGAAGTTGAAGCTTCAGCAATTGCTGCCACCCCAATTCACCAGGTCCCCGTCTTTGGATAGCAGGGACGGGAGACTCTATTAACTTTTCCATTGAGAGTGACTTGACCAGTGCCATCGGCGATGTACCAATGCTCACTTCTTTTGCTATGCCTTTGATAGGGCAGTCGCTTGCCAGGTGGGACGTGAATGGATTTGACCTTGTAGTTAGCCGCCTCCTGGAATACCTCATAACGACCCCATGGGCGATCAGATTTTTCTAGCATGAAAGAACTTTAATCCTTAAACTACATAGGTGAGTAAGATTTCTGCCAAACCCACCAAATTACCTTCAAATCAATTTGATCACTTTTATAAGGGCGGGTATCGGATAGGAAAGTTTCGAAATGGTCCAGGTGGTCCCATGCGCCCAGAGGAGTGGATAGGTTCAACTACCACCCGGTTTGGTGAAGCGGTAAATGGGCTTTCAAAATTACCAACAGGCAAACTTCTAAAGGACGAGATTGATTCAGATCCTTCATCATGGCTTGGACAAAAGCACTTTGAAAAATTTGGTACATCAACTGAGGTTTTAGTTAAACTTTTGGATCCTGATCAAAGATTGCCAGTTCATTACCACCCAGATAAGAAGTTTGCGAAGGAAAAACTCCAACTTAACCATGGCAAGACAGAGGCGTGGATTGTCTTGGATGCACCCGATGGGGCTCGTGTTGGCGTTGGCTTCAAGGAATCTATGAAGAAAAATCAAGTTGCCCAGCTAGTAAAAGATCATGATTCAACTGGCCTGCTTAACTCATTAGAGTTTAAGAATGTTAAGGCAGGTGATGCAGTATTCGTGCCCGCTGGAGTGCCACATGCTATTGAGGCTGGAATTTTTGTACTCGAACTACAAGAGCCAACCGATCTTTCAATCTTATTGGAATGGGATGGATTTGCAGTCGATGGTGATAAAGATGGACATTTAGATCTTGGTTTTGACATCGCCTTAGATGCTCTGCGATTAGATCCCTTGTCACAACAGCAGCGACTACAGATTGTAAGTCGGTTTGAACAAAACGAGGCAGCCTCACACCAAATCTTTAATTCAATAGCAGATAATTTTTTTAGGGCAGATTATTTAACTGGAGATAGTAAAAAGGTGGAGCCTGGATTTGGAATATTTCTTGTTCTAACTGGTGATGGAGTTATGAGCTTTGGAAATAGCGAAAAACTATCTGTTCGAATTGGAGATGCAGTCGTGATTCCATATACAGCAGGCGGTTTTTCAATTGAAAACTGTGCTGGGATTCTCTCACGCCCACCTCAGGCTTAAATTATTGTTAGAGGTCGGAACGGAATTTGAACCCGTGTAGAGGGATTTGCAGTCCCGAGCCTCGCTTCTCGGCCATCCGACCGTGCTGGTTGCTAAATTCAATTTACTGCTAAGCGATTGGTACAGCATGAGGACGGAAATATTCTGAGACTTGGAGATATTCGTCCTAATACATCTACGCCTTTTGTAACCGTCCTAGAAGATCCAAGGCAGCCTCCTTAAGGTCCTCCGGGCTTGAGCGACTACGACGTGGGACTGGTTCGGCAACTATTCGGAGAGGGCACTTGACCTTCATCTTGGAAAACGAGTTAGCAACAAAAAGCTGAAGCAAAGGCAAGTCTTCGCTAAAGGTTATGGGCAAAAATCCCAAGTGTCTAAAGGGATATAAAAAGAAATGAAGAAGTTCCTCGCGATATTTGTGACCATTTTGATGGTTGGTTCACATGTGGCAATTGCAGAAATTAAGAATTTCTTCTACAGATTTTCATTGACTCAAGCACAAGTAAAAGTGGGCGGCAATGATAGTTTTTTTTCAGGCTCTGACATTCTCTACATGATTCTGTCCTTTCTGATTCGGTTCAGATCGGCTAAAACCACACATACGAGTGCAAACAAGGTATGGGTCATATGGTTCGGATGGACAACACTTCCAAACACCTACGAATGAGGAAGTAGTGTTCGTTTTGCGAACTTTTCTTCCATTTTGTGCGTAGAGAGTGGACGATACTGGGATCGAACCAGTGACCCCTTCCATGTCAAGGAAGTGCGCTACCGCTGCGCTAATCGTCCGGGGTGAGAACTATACATTTACGAAAATGAACATGTCCGAAATGGAGGTGGAGACGGGATTTGAACCCGTGTAGCGGGATTTGCAGTCCCGAGCCTCGCCTCTCGGCCACTCCACCAAAACTATTGAGTTGAATATCTTCCAAAAAAGAGAGCGGACGACGGGGGTCGAACCCGCGACCTGAACCTTGGCAAGGTTCCGCGCTACCAACTGCGCTACGTCCGCATCTAGTGGCATTCGCCAATAGAGGACGAAATCTATCGCAAGTAACGCCGCTTGCCCAAGTCCGGTTCAAGAAAAAGGCGCCACTTAGTGGATGGGTTGGCAGTACTTACCCGCCTCGCCTCTAGGTAGCGTAACCTTTATGCAACCGCTCTTTTGGATGGGTTTTGATCTGGCAAGAGAGCAGGTGGAAATATCTAAGGATCTGAAATCACTCAAAACACCTTGGCAATCATAGCCCTTTTTGTCGAAACCTTTGGAGTAAGGCAGGAGTTCTCAAGGTAGATGAGTTAGATAAGATGGAGGCGCAGGCTTTGACATCAAGTGTAGGAGAGATTGTTGGGGTTCAGGTTATTGAAGGCCATCTCTACGCCAAACTCTAAGGCGATTAGAGGACTAGCTCTCTTTTCGCGGTCGGATTTTGGGTAATCTAGAGAAGTGAAAGTAAGACGACAGATTAAGTCCACTGCCTATGGCTCCCTTGTCTGGCGCATTTTTATTGGAATCATTGGTGGTTTGGTAACTGTGATTGGTTCAGCACTTCTCTTTGCGCCAGGTCCAGGACTCTTAGTTCTTCTAACTGGTCTGGGTATCTTGGCAACAGAATTTGCATGGGCATCAAGGGCAATAAAGCAGACTAGAAGTATTGCTGAGGATTTATCAAGCAAGATTGGAATCCCACTTTGGGTGAAATATCTCATCGCCTCGCTTCTTGCTCTGGCCTCTTTGCTGGCGATAGCGATTTATTACAGCTAATCTCCTATCTCCTAAGGCCTACTGGGCTTGGGCTTTGGTAACCTGATGTCATGACGCCTGGCGAAATTGAGATAAGCGTTGACGGCTCATCGAGAAAAGTTGAAGCAGGGGTCAAGGCCACCCAAGTCCTAGGGCAGCTCTATCCAGAGCGGATGAAGCCGGGGGCTGATGCCATCATTGTCTGCAAGATAAATGGAGAACTAAAAGATCTCTGGAGTGATTTGGCTAATGGAGATGTTATTGAATCTATTGCTATTGGCTCGGAAGAAGGTCTCAGCGTCCTTCGCCATTCCACCGCCCATGTTCTAGCTCAAGCAGTGCAGGAAGTTTTTCCTGAGACTAAGTTGGGAATTGGTCCACCAATCAAAGATGGCTTCTACTATGATTTTGATCCAAAGAATCCCTTTACTCCAGATGATCTAGTCAAACTTGAATCTGCGATGAAAAAGATTGTCAGAGATGGCCAGAGGTTTAGACGGAGAGTGCTCAGTGATTCCGAGGCTCTGAGTGTATTATCAGCTGAGCCTTACAAATGTGAGTTAGTTAGATTGAAGTCAGCTGATGCGGCAGATGGGGCTGGCGTTGAGGTTGGCCAGGGTGAGCTGACCATCTATGAAAATCTTGGCAGAGATGGAAAGGCGGTTTGGATTGATCTTTGTCGAGGGCCACATCTTCCTTCTACAAAATACATCCCTACCTATAAGTTGATGAGAAGTGCTGGTGCCTATTGGCGTGGCTCTGAGAAGAATGCCATGCTGCAGAGAATTTACGGCACTGCTTGGCCAAGCCAGGAGTCCCTTGATGCCTACCTCCATTTTCTGGCAGAGGCAGAGAAACGTGATCATAGAAAGTTAGGGGCGCAGTTAGATCTCTTTTCATTTCCAGAGGAAATTGGTTCAGGCCTTGCAATCTTTCATCCCAAAGGTGGGACTATACGAATGGCGATGGAGGATTACTCTAGAAAGCGCCACGAAGAAGAGGGATATCAATTTGTTTACTCGCCCCATCTAGCTAAAGCTGCCCTCTTTGAAAAATCAGGCCATCTACAGTGGTACGGCGATGCAATGTATCCACCAATGATCATGGATGAAGAGCACCATACTGATGGCACAATAAAAAGAGCGGGTCAGCAGTATTACATGAAACCGATGAATTGCCCTTTCCATAATCTGATTTATCAGTCCGGCGCCAAGTCTTATCGAGATCTGCCTCTTCGTCTCTTTGAGTTTGGCACAGTTTATAGATATGAAAAAACGGGAGTGGTTCATGGAATCACTAGAGCCAGGGGCTTTACCCAAGATGATGCACACATCTACTGCGCTAAAGAGCAGATGGTCGATGAGTTAGATAGTCTTTTGACTTTCGTGCTTAATCTCTTGCGCGACTATGGATTGAGTGATTTCTATCTGGAAATCTCTACAAGAAATCCAGAGAAATCTATTGGGGAGGAAAGTGATTGGCAGGCAGCAACTGATGCTTTGGCAACTGCTGCCGCAAAACAGAATCTAGAGTTGGTTCAAGACCTTGGCGGGGCAGCATTTTATGGTCCGAAAATTTCAGTTCAAGCAAAAGATGCCATTGGCAGAACCTGGCAGATGTCTACTATCCAAGTTGATTTCCAACTGCCAGAAAGATTCGATCTTGGTTACACCGCATCTGATGGATCACGCTGTCGGCCAGTGATGATTCACAGAGCCCTATTTGGCTCAATTGAGCGATTCTTTGGAGTACTAACCGAGCACTATGCCGGAGCGTTTCCTCCATGGCTGGCACCAGTCCAAGTTCGAGCAATTCCGGTTGCTGAAGCTTTTAACTCGTATCTGGAGAAGATAGTTGCCGATATGAAAAAGCTCGGCATAAGGGCTGAAATTGACGCCTCTTTTGATCGAATGCAGAAGAAGATAAGAAACGCACAGAGTGAAAAGATTCCTTTCATGATGATTGCCGGAGAGGAAGATGTGAAAGCCGGTGCAGTTTCTTTCCGCTATAGAAATGGGGAACAGAAGAATGGAATTTCACTCTCTGATGCAATTGCAGAGATCCAAGGAGCAATAGCTACTCGAAGGCAGGTTTAGCCTAGACATGAGTTTCGAATCAAGTGGCGGGGCTGGGATGCCTGATAGCTGGGAGCGGCTTTGGGCGCCCCATCGAATGGCATACCTTGCAGGTGAAAATAGACCTAAGCCTGATAGCGATGTGACCTGTCCCTTCTGCGAGATTTTGAAGATGAGTGATGAAAAAGCTCTGATTGTGGCAAGAGGGAGAGAAGTTTATGCGGTCCTAAATCTTTATCCCTATAACCCAGGCCATATGCTCATCTGCAGTAATCGACATGTCGCAGACCTAACTGATCTAAGCGTAAGTGAACGTAATGAGATGCAAGAGTTCACCGTCCATGCAATGTCCGTCCTTCGAAAGGTATCAAAATGTGGCGGCCTTAATATTGGCTTGAATCAAGGAGCTCTATCGGGAGCTGGAATTGCCGATCACATCCATCAACATATAGTGCCACGTTGGTTGGGAGATGCTAATTTCATGCCGCTAATAGGGAAAACCAAAGTACTTCCAAAGTTGCTTAGCCAAACCAGAGATGAGCTAGCCTCTGCTTGGTAGTTTCACTTAAGTTGAGCTAGATATTCATTTACTTCAACTAATCCAAGTAATTTTGATTCCATCACTGGCAGTATTGGGACAAGAAGCCCTTGGGAAAATGAGTCAGATTCAAAGGCCGATAACTGTTCCTCATATTCAGAGGCAAACTCCTCAATTAGCGTCTGCAGTTCACTATCTGCTAGATAACGACTTGGGGTAGCACCTGAGTAATCGTGCACCTCTTTGCTTCCAAGAGAGATCAATCCAATAGGTTCGCCCAGCTCATCATGAAGGACTAGGTAAGGGGTTAGTCCTTGTTCAAGAACTCTATTAACAATAACCACCATGTCATCAAAGTCAGTCTCACTCATACTCAACTTATTGACAATTATCATCCTGGGAAATTGTCGATCGAGAGCGTAATTCCAGAAATCAATCATTGCCTGGGTCATGCCACTTTTTGCACTCACCAAGAGGGCAATTGCGCTGATTCCTTGGGTTAATTCCTGAGCCTGATCAAGGCTTAAGGCCTTGGGATCAAGGGTGGCAACCTTGGTCTCCATAGAAAGTAGTTCTGCAAGGATCTCCGGCTCAGAGGAAGCGTCTGCCGCAAGCAGGATTTGATTATTACCAGCTTTTTCTAGCGAGATATTGGGTTCAGCCATGGCTAAAGCCTACGATGTACTCAATGATTCAGAATCGATTTAAAGCCCCAGTCACAGCCTTTATTACCCCCAGCTGTAGATTCCTTTTGAAAATTGGCATTACTGCCAATTGGTTAACTTTCATCGGGGCCCTTGGTAGCTCTATCTGTGCTCTTTACTTCTTTTCCAAGGGTGACTTTCTCTTAGGAACTATCTTAGTTTCATTCTTTGCCCTAAGCGATCTCTTTGATGGAACTATGGCAAGACTTTCTGAAAAGGGAACAACTTCTTGGGGTGCCTTGATTGACTCCACGCTAGACCGAGCTATCGATGCTGCAATCTATGCAGGAGTGATTTCTTATGCCATATCTAATGACGATTCAAATTTATCTGCCTTAGGCCTACTAGCACTTATTACCGGAGGGCTAATTCCATATATACGAGCCAAGGCGGAGTCAATGGGAATTGCCTGTAGCGTGGGGATTGCCGAAAGAGCTGAGCGCTTGATCATCATCTTGGCGGCGACTGGGCTCTATGGATTAGGCGTTGAGATTGCCTTAGTAGTTGGGCTAGCGCTGATTAATATCTTAGGTCTTGTGACCATAGCTCAGCGATTGCTAGTTGTTGCTCGCAGCTAGGAAGAAGAGATGATTAAGGATTGGCTCACTTACTTTATTTATAGCGCTCTGTGGCGAATAGTTCGCACTATTCCTGAGAAGAGCGCCTACTCACTTTTTGCATGGTTAGCAAAGTATGCTTATCGAAGAAATGGTAAAAGAGCGCAAAGACTTCGCAGGAACTATATCCATGTTCGTCCCTCTGCTAGTGAATTAGAGTTAGAAGAATTAGTCCTATCAGGACTCAAATCCGGGATGCGTTACTGGTGTGACACCTTTCGCATATCAGATTGGAACAAAGATAAGATACTGCGAGGTGCTAGAAGTATCAATGACAATTATCTCTTCGATCCCGTGGCAAGCAGACGTGGAGTAATAGTTGCCGTTCCTCATGCCGGTAATTGGGATCATGCTGGAGCAGTCTTCTGTGCTCGGGGATTAAAGGTAATAAGCGTGGCTGAGCATCTAAAGCCGGATCGTCTATTTAAGAGATTTCTCGAGCACCGAGAATCAATCGGCATGCGAATTCTTGACCTGGATGCTGGAGTAATGCGCGAACTCCGCTCCTTTCTTGAGCAAGGCCAGCTAGTTGCACTGGTTGCAGATAGGGACTTGAGTAAATCAGGAATTGACGTAACTTTTTTTGGGGCAAGGGCAAGGATGCCAGCAGGGCCAGCGATACTTGCCCTAGAGACAGGCGCTGATTTGGTGACAGTATATGTCTCATATACCGAAGATGGGATTCTTATCAATTGTGCACCTGCGATAGAGGTTGATAAGAGCGCTGAGCGAAAAGGTGAAATTGCTAGAATCACTCAAGTGATAGCTAATCGATTCGAAGATGCGATAAGGCAGAATCCATCCTCTTGGCATATGCAACAACGAATATTCATCGACAGTGATTTTGTGGAACGAAGATGAAGATCGGTTTGGTTTCACCTTATGCCTGGGATGTTCCGGGGGGAGTGCAAGCTCATATTCGAGATCTTGCCTCTCACTATATTATGCAAGGACATCAGGTTTCGGTCCTAGCTCCAGCAACTGATGAGAGCGCTATAGTTGAAAATTTTGTGATAAGCGCTGGCAGGCCCGTTGCAATTCCTTATAACGGAGCTGTAGCCAGGGTTCTCTTCGGCCCAGTAGCTTCCTCAAGGGTTAGACAGTGGATTGCTGGGGGCGATTTTGATGTTCTTCACCTTCATGAACCAGCAATTCCCTCCCTCTCACTTCTTGCCTGCTCAATTGCAGAAGGACCTCTGGTTGGAACATTCCACGCCGCAGCGCCCAGACAGAAGGCAACTTTTGCCATCGCGCCATTTCTAGAACCGGTTATTGAGAAGCTAAGGGCCAGGATCGCAGTAAGTGATATAGCACGTGAAACCCTACGGATTCATCTCGATACCGATGCGGTCGTCATTCCAAATGGGATAAGCGCGACTTTCTATGAGACAGCAGAACCAAATCCCGCATGGAAGAAGGATTTCACCATTGGCTTCATTGGCAGGTTCTCAGAGCCGCGAAAGGGTTTTGATGTTCTTCTTGAGGCGCTTGCTAGGATCGCGCGAGCTATTCCAAATTCTCGCCTCCTTGTTGCAGGCCCTGGCGAGGTAGTTGAGGCGATGGAAGGCGTTGATCCACCCCTTCGATCACGGATCACTTTTCTTGGAAGAGTCGATGATGATGCAAAAGCTTCACTTCTCAAATCAATCAATGTCTATGTCGCCCCAAACACCGGAGGCGAGTCCTTTGGCATTATTCTCGCCGAAGCGATGGCCTCTGGAGTTCCGATTGTGGCAAGTGATATACCAGCATTTAAGCAGTTACTAGAAGATGGTAAGTATGGATTGCTTTTTGAGAACGAGAATACATCAGATCTAGCAGAGAAGATCATCCATCTTCTTCAAGATGAAGCTCTTGCCAAGAGCTATTCAGAGGCTGGAGTTGAGTATGCCAAGAGATTTGATTGGAGTCAGGTTGGCGAGGAGGTTATGAATGTTTATCTGCATGCCAGGGCTGAGGATGAGAAAGTGACACTGTTATCAGAGGCTAGGCCCTGGAGCAGGCTTTTTACTAGAGGTAATAAAGAATGATGGAATTTCCGATACTTCTAATTCCTACAGTGATTCTTCTAATCATCTGGTATTTAACTGCTAGCGCAACTAGATTGGATCGCCTTCATCAAAGAGTGGAGACATCTTGGGCCAACCTTGACGCCATTCTGCAGAGAAGGGCCTCACTTGCTCTGCAGTTAACGCATCTTCCAGGATCTGATCCTGCAGCCAATCTCCTACTTACCTCCGCTGCCCATCAGGCCAGGGCCGCTGATATCTCTGAGCGAAGTGAGGCAGAAAGTGCTCTGACGGGAGCTCTTTTGCTACTGCGCCAAGAGCAGTGGCTAGTTGAAAAGTACCCAGAAGTATTTGCAGAACTTGATCACCTGACAGAGCGGTTAAAGATCGGAATCTCACTACATGTTGAAGGGGTATCAGCGGCCAGAGCTCGCAGATCCAAGGCGATCTATCGAATCTTTCGTCTGGCAGGCAGAGCTCCTCTGCCAGTCAAGTATGCCTTTGAGGATGACTCTTTAGCAGAAGTTCAGAGATGAGAAAGCTCTCACTACTCCTACTGCTCCTTCTAGTTACTTCATGCTCCTCGCCTCCCTTAGCCGATGAAGATATTGAGATTGAGAGAAATGTCTACACAAATTTACCGGGAAGTAGCGGGAGAGTTCTTGCTGTTAAGTTCGATGACACCAGAGATGCCCACCCGCAAGAGGGAGTAGAGTCGGCTGACGTTGTCTACATAACTCAAGTTGAAGCAGGCTTAACTAGGTTGCTGGGGATTTATTCCTCCAATTATCCGGCAGTTCTTGGGCCAATCAGGTCTGCCAGAATCTCTGACCTGTCGATCCTTGGTGAATACGGAAGAGTCGGATATCTCTATAGCGGAGCGCAGAGCAAGATGCGGCCTGTAATTGCTGCGGCAAACTTAGTCAATCTCAGCGCCGAGCGAAATCCTGCGTCGATTTATTTTGATGATCCATCTCGTCGCTCGCCTTACTCCATGATGGTCAGGCCAAATCCCCTTCTAGAAAAGGCGGCAGACGTTGAGGCAGCCAGAGAACCTGGTTGGCAACATGGTATTCGAGCCAAGGAAGCAAAGAAGATCCTCTCTGCGAAAATCAATTGGCCTAATGCCAGTTATGAGGCTACCTGGAGTTTGGAAGAGAAGCGGTTTCTCCTAAAGCATAATGGCCAAGCAGATCTCGCATCCTCTGGGACCCAGTTAGGCTCCACGATGATGGTGGTCCAAATAGTGAAAATCTCGCCATCGCAATACGCGGATAAATTTGGCGGAATTACTCCAAGGAGCGAAGTTGTAGGAAGTGGCCATGGTTATCTGCTTCGCAATGCAAGAGTGGTTAAGGCTCTCTGGAATCGGCCGAGCCTAAATGAGCCAACGGTTTGGAGTCTTGAAGATGGCAGCCCCGCCTACTTTGCGCCGGGACAGATCTGGTTCTTTCTGACTGATATCGAACCTGAATTCACCTATCTGCCAAAGGCTTCCAAGGGGTAGTTCGATTCGCCAGATGGGCTATTCAAAGTAGAATCGTGCCTATGTCAGAAGAGAAGTTAGTCCAGACCGGAACCTCGCGCGTTAAACGCGGCATGGCAGAGATGCTCAAAGGCGGGGTCATCATGGATGTGGTTGACGCTGAACAAGCGCGCATAGCCGAGGATGCTGGAGCGGTTGCGGTTATGGCACTTGAGCGTGTGCCAGCAGATATTAGAGCTCAAGGCGGGGTTGCCCGAATGTCAGATCCAGAGATGATCTCCGAAATTCAAAGGAGCGTTTCAATTCCTGTCATGGCTAAGGTTCGTATCGGCCATTTTGTCGAAGCCCAGATTTTGCAATCACTCGGCGTGGATTACATCGATGAATCTGAGGTTCTCACTCCTGCTGATTACACCCATCACATAGATAAGTGGAATTTCACAATTCCTTTTGTCTGCGGAGCTACCAATCTTGGCGAAGCCTTAAGGAGAGTGAATGAAGGCGCTGCCATGATCCGCTCAAAGGGTGAGGCGGGAACCGGCGATGTTTCCAATGCCACCACTCATATGCGCTCAATCTCAGATGAGATTCGTCGCCTAAGTTCTATGCGTGAAGATGAACTATATGTGGCAGCAAAGGAACTACAAGCTCCCTACGATCTAGTAAAAGAAGTTGCTACCACCGGAAAACTTCCCGTAGTTCTCTTTACCGCAGGCGGCATTGCCACTCCAGCAGATGCGGCGATGATGATGCAGCTTGGAGCAGATGGAGTCTTTGTGGGCTCTGGAATCTTTAAATCAGCAAATCCTGCAAGGCGAGCTGCAGCGATTGTTAAATCAGTAACCTTCTTTGATGATGCCAAAGTACTAGCAGAGCAGTCACGAGGACTTGGTGAGGCTATGGTGGGCATCAACGTATCTGATATCCCAGCGCCACATCGACTGGCAGAGCGAGGCTGGTAAGAAAGTGAAGATTGGAGTCTTAGCGCTCCAAGGTGATGTTCGCGAGCATATTGCCTCACTTGGAGATTGTGGCGTTAGCGCGAGAAGCGTTAAGACCAGAGATGACATTGACTCTATTGATGCCTTGATAATTCCAGGAGGTGAGTCAACCACAATCGCCAAACTTGCTAGAGCATTTGGGGTATTTGACTTGATCAAGGCTCGTATCGGCTCAGGCATGCCCACCTATGGTTCTTGCGCCGGAATGATATTGATCGCCGATCAGATTTTGGATGGCGGGCCTGATCAGGAGATTCTTGGTGGAATTGATGTCCAGGTCAGGCGTAATGCCTTTGGCAGACAAGTTGATTCCTTTGAAACAGATCTATCATTTGCCGGAATTGGCGGCACGACTTTTCGGGCTGTATTCATTAGAGCTCCATGGGTTGAATCGGTAGGGGCAGGCGTTGAAGTTCTAGCTTCTTTCAATGGACATCCTGTGGCAATTAGGCAGGGCCATCTTCTTGCAACTTCATTTCATCCAGAACTAACTGGCGATAATCGCATTCATCGCTTCTTTGTTGACCAGCTCTGTAAGGAAAGCTCTAAGGTCAGGCTTTAGATAATGTCTGGTCATTCCAAATGGACCACCATCAAGCGCAGGAAGGCGCTAATCGATTCCAAGAGGTCGAGAGCTTTTGCTAAATACATCAAGGCAATTGAAGTTTCTGCTAGAAATGGTGGAGCAGATCCTGGTGGCAACCCCACTTTGTATGACGCTATAACTAAAGCTAAGAAGAATTCTGTCCCCAGCGAGAATATAGAAAGAGCCCTTAAAAGGGCAGTTGGTGAAGGTGGCTCTCAGGCGCAATGGGAGAACATCATCTATGAAGGCTATGGGCCTGGGGGAGTAGCGCTATTGATTGAGTGTCTATCTGATAATCGCAACAGGGCAGCATCTGAAGTGCGGGTGGCTATCACTAGAAACGGTGGAACTATGGCAGATCCTGGATCGGTTTCCTATCTGTTTGAAAGAAGAGGTGTCATTATTGTTAAGAAGAAGCAGGCTGATAGAAACCTAAACGAGGAGCAAATATTGGAAGCTGCTTTAGAGCATGGTTTGACGGAAGTTAATGACCTGGGAGAGAGCTTTGAGTTAATCAGTGCGGCCACAGACTTAGTTCCTGTAAGACAGTCTCTACAAGACGCGAATATCGATTATGAATCAGCAGATGTTTCCTTCCTGCCTTCAATCTCCACCCCGGTTAGCGCAGATGATGCCAAAACCCTCTTCGAGTTAATTGAGGCTATTGAGGAGTGCGATGATGTGCAGAATGTATATGGAAACTTCGACGTTTCAGATGAGGTGATGGCGAGCCTGTCATAGCTCTTTGTTGACTGGCCAATAGGCTTAGCCAATGCGCGTGCTTGGTGTTGATCCTGGTCTGACGCGCTGTGGTATTGGAGTTGTCGAGAAAGTTGGGGTAAAAGATCTCAAATTGATTGCCTGCGGCGTGATTCGAACGGGAGTTGATGTCCCTCTGGAGGAGCGCTTGATGCACCTAAGTAGCGAGCTTGAAGCTTGGATCAATCGATATAAGCCAGATGTGATAGCAGTTGAGCGGGTGTTTTCAAAGCTGAATGTTCGAACTGCTATGGCCACCGGTCAAGCGGCAGGAGTAGCGCTACTGCTAGCAGCAAAGGCCGGAGTTCCAATTTCGATGCACACTCCAAGTGAGGTGAAGGCTGCTGTCTCTGGCTCGGGCAGAGCAGATAAGAGGCAAATAGCTGCTATGGTGGTTAAGGTCTTAAAATTGAAAGAAGCTCCAACGCCAGTGGATACCACTGATGCCCTTGCCCTTGCCATCTGCAATCATTGGAGAGGAGCTGGGGCAAAGAGATTAGCAACTGCCACAGCCAAGGAGCGAAGGCGTTTGCAGCGATTAGGATCTGAGCCAAAATCTAGAAAGGCAAAACGATAGATGATTGCCTACATCACCGGCACGGTCTTTGAGATCAGACTCAATCGCATCATCCTATTGGTCAATGGAATCGGTTATGAGGTAATCGTCGCCCCAGATATTGCCTCTGAGTCAAGAGTTGGAAGTGAATTATCGCTTCACACATCTCTGGTTGTTAGAGAAGATTCTTGGAGTCTCTATGGATTCTTATCTCAGGGCGCAAAGGGCCTCTTCGAAGAGTTGCAATCAGTTACCGGGATTGGGCCGAAAGTTGCTAGTGCGCTCCTTGCCGTCTATAGCCCGGATGAATTGAGAAGCGCTATCGCCTCACAAGATAGTGACGCTTTGGAGAGAGTGCCTGGAATTGGCAAGAAAGTTGCTTCAAGAATCCTGCTAGAGCTAAGAGAAAGATTTGGAGTAAGCCATAGGTCAAAATCACCCCTTAGTGGGCCATGGAGAGCCCAAGTCATTGGCGCACTTACTGGACTTGGTTATTCTCGAAAAGAGGCCGAGTACGCACTTGATAAAGCACTAGAGAGCTTTGATACAACGCCAACTTCGCAGGACACGCCAGAGATGTTGAAGCTCGCCCTGGCCCAATCGCGACAGAAGAGATAGCTGATGAATGAAGAGATAATGAGTAGCTCTCTTTCTCCTGAGGAGATAGGCGCAGAGCAGGCCTTGAGACCACAATCACTTGATGATTTTGTCGGACAACAGAGGGTAAAGGATCAGCTTGATCTACTGCTTAGGGCTGCCAGGGAGCGTGGCGCCCCAGCCGATCACATTCTTTTCTCTGGCCCTCCAGGTCTTGGTAAAACGACTTTGGCCATGATTGTGGCAAGTGAGATGGATTCACCAATTCGAATTACTAGTGGGCCTGCAATCACCCATGCTGGTGATCTAGCATCAATTCTTTCATCTCTGGTCGAAGGCGAAGTGCTCTTTCTTGATGAGATTCACAGAATGGCAAGGCCTGCAGAGGAGATGCTCTATATGGCAATGGAGGATTTCAGAGTTGATGTAGTTGTCGGTAAGGGCCCTGGGGCTACTGCTATTCCATTGACGCTGCCACACTTCACGCTTGTCGGTGCGACTACCAGAGCTGGGCTGCTGCCAGGGCCGCTAAGAGACCGTTTTGGATTCACTGCTCACCTAGATTTCTACGATGAAGCAGATATTGCAGATATTGTTTCTCGGAGTTCTTCCTTACTTGATGTGGGAATCAGCAAGGATTCGATCGTAGAATTAGGAAAGCGCTCTCGAGGAACTCCGCGAATAGCCAATCGCTTGCTTCGTAGAGTAAGGGATTACGCCCAAGTCCATAGCGATGGCTCTATTGATATTGATATGACCAAATCAGCACTTAACATGTATGAAGTCGACGAGATTGGTCTTGACCGTTTAGATAAAGCGATTTTGAAAGCATTGATCGAACAATTTGATGGCGGACCGGTTGGCCTTAGCACCCTGGCGATGGCTGTTGGTGAAGAGCGTGAAACTTTGGAATCTGTGGCCGAACCATTCTTAGTTCGCTCAGGTTTTGTTGCCAGATCTGCACGGGGGAGAACGGCGACAGCAGCAGCTTGGCGACATTTAGGTAAGAAAGCACCAGAGGCCGGGTTGGGGCTTTTCGACAGTGATGAACTTGAGCCCTAGACTTTCTCCCCATGTCTTACGGAAATTCGCAACGTAACTCAGGCGAGGTCAGAAAGGCCCGCCCGGCTAGAACCCTAACTCTGACGGTTCTAGCCACATTAATCTTCTTTGGCGTTGCCATTGTAATCGGAGCTACCTCTATCAACCTTGGCCTAGATCTACGTGGTGGAACGAGTGTGACCCTGCAGCCAAGGCTTCAGGCTGGTCAAAGCGGTGAGATTACTGGCGAGTCTATTGATCAAGCAGTTTCCATAATTCGGCAACGCGTTAACTCTCTCGGCGTAGTAGAGGCTGAAGTCACTGCAGAGGGAGCAGGAAATAATCGACAGATTGTCATCTCAGTTCCAGGAGAGACTGGAAGACGAGTTGTTGACTTAGTGGGGCAAACGGCAGAGCTTCGGTTCAGACAAGTCTTGTTAGTGGCAGGCTCTGTTCCGACACCTAATGATGGCTCTCTTCTTGAAGGATCAAGCCTAACTGCTGAGCAGTCTGCAGCGTTTCAAGCGCTGGATTGCACTAAACCTGAGTCAACCCTAGGCAGCGGAGGAGATGATGCTAATTCAGTAATCGTTACCTGCGAAAGAAATGGCGTAGCGCGCTATATCTTGGCACCTGCTCAAGTTGTGGGAAGTGATATCAAGGGGGCAACAGCCGCTATTGATCAACAGAGCGCTAGCGGCTGGTTTGTATCTCTCGATTTCACTGGCGATGGAACTCGCAAGTTTGGCTCACTCACCCAGAGCGTTGTTAATCTTGCCGAACCACTAAATCAAGTAGCAATTGTGCTAGATGGAGTTGTGGTTTCAGCGCCAAGAATCAATGAAGCAATCTTAGGCGGAAGCGCGCAGATAACAGGCAGTTTTACCCAACTTGAAGCGCAAGATCTAGCGAATGTTTTGAAATATGGCTCACTGCCTTTGGCCTTTGATCGAGGAGAGGTTCAGCAGATTTCGCCCACGCTTGGAAATGATCAGTTAGAGGCAGGTCTTATTGCAGGTGGACTTGGACTACTTCTAGTCATGCTCTATTCAATCTTCTATTATCGAGCACTTGGGCTAGTCGTTGTGGGGTCTCTAGTAATTGCCGCGGCTCAGTTATTGATTCTCTTCCTACTCTTAGGTGAGTGGATTGGCTTTACCCTAACCCTGGCAGCCGTGGCTGGAGCAATTGTGGCCATTGGTATTACCGCTGACTCCTTTGTCGTCTTCTTCGAGCGTATTCGAGATGAAATGCGAGAGGGCAAGCCTCTACGCGTTGCGGTTGAAACTGGTTGGCAGAGAGCACGGAGAACCATCATTGTCGCCGACCTTGTTTCAATCATTTCCGCGGTGATTCTCTATACCGTCTCGGTCGGGAGCGTCCGTGGCTTTGCCTTTACCCTTGGTCTAACAACGGCTATTGACTTGGTGGTTATTTTCCTCTTCACCAAACCACTAGTAACACTGCTGGCAAAGAGCAAATACTTCCAGTCAGGCGGCAAGTACTCTGGAGTTTCCCAGCGCAGCATTGGGATTGCATCGCCATCCCTAGAGAGCAAGGGAGCATAAGCCATGAAGTTGACGGGTCTTGGTGGCAGGCTCTATCGTGGAGAAACTTCAGTAGATATTATCCGCGCCCGAAAGAAGTGGTATGCCTTTAGTGCCCTCTTTATTGCGCTCTCTGTTTTTGCACTCGCTGCTCAAGGATTACGCCTTGGAATTGAATTTGAAGGCGGATCAGCCTTTGTAGTTGCAACCTCTACTGGAACTGTTGAGCAGGCAAGAGAGGCTGTCTCATCTGCCGGATATAGCGATAATGCGATTATTCAAACTCTAGGTGAGGAAAAGATTCGTATCCAAACTGGCGTTTTGGAGACAGCTCAATCAAATGCAATTCAAGATGCCCTCGCTGCCAAGTTTGGGGTCACTGTGGAGTCGATCGATACTCAAAATGTTGGACCGTCATGGGGAGAGGAGATATCCAAGAAAGCTTTCCAAGGTCTTATCGCATTCTTGATTTGCATAATGATATATCTGGCGCTGACTTTTGAACCAAAGATGGCAGTAGCTGCTGTGGTATCCCTGATTCACGATGTCTTTATCACCGTTGGCCTTTATGCCCTTATTGGATTTGAGGTATCTCCGGCAACAGTCATCGGCTTCTTAACGATTCTAGGTTATTCGCTATATGACACCGTCGTGGTGTTCGACAAGATTCGTGAGAATACGAAAGGAATCACCAGCACTGGAAAGTCAACTTACTCTGATGCGACAAATCTTGCAGTGAATCAATCAATCGTACGCTCTATGAATACCTCTCTAATAGCTCTGCTTCCTGTGGCTGGGATTCTCTTTGTTGGTGCGGGCCTGTTGGGTGCTGGGACTTTGAAAGATCTAGCGCTAGCCCTCTTCATCGGTCTTATTGCAGGAACCTATTCATCGATCTTCATAGCTCCTCCAGTACTGGCATCTTTACGTGAGCGTGAACCTGCGATTAAAGCTCTTAATGCCAGAGTCGCTGCAAGAGGGGGAGGTACTACAAGCCCGTTGCTCTCAAACAGAGATAGAAAGAGGAAGCGCAAGAAATAGGGTAGAAGTAATCTATCCCCATGAACGCTCTAATCATCCCAGTAATCAAACGCCTTAAGCAGGGCCAAGAGGGCATTGATACCGGCGCTGTTGAGCGCGCCTTTGAAGTTGCTGAGCGAGCTCATAAAGGGCAGTTAAGAAAAAGTGGCGACCCGTATATTACCCATCCAGTTGCAGTGGCTGAGATACTTCTTGATTTTGGTCTTGATGCCAACAGCATTGCAGCTGCTCTGCTTCATGACACGGTGGAGGATACCAGTTATTCTCCAGAGGCCCTTCGCAAAGAGTTTGGAGTTGAAGTTGCAGCTTTGGTTGATGGAGTAACAAAGTTAGATCGCTTGACCTATGGTCCGACAGCTGAAGCTGAAACGGTCCGGAAAATGGTTGTGGCCATGGCGAAAGACATCCGAGTTCTAGTCATTAAATTGGCCGATCGCCTCCATAATGCAAGGACTTGGCAATATGTTGAGCCAGAGACATCAGAGCGCAAGGCTAGAGAAACTTTAGATATCTATGCCCCACTTGCTCACCGCCTGGGAATGAACGCAGTGAAATGGGAGCTAGAAGATCTCTCCTTCAAATATATTGAGCCCAAGAAATTTGATGAAATTGAACGACTAGTCCAAGAACGCAATCCCTCAAGAGAGAAGTTGACCAATCAAGTGATTGCCCTTGTTGAGCAAGACCTAGCCGCAGAGTCGATTGCTGCAAAGGTGATGGGACGCCAGAAGCATCTCTATAGCGTCTATCAGAAGATGGTGATCAGGGGACGCGAATTTAATGATATTTATGACTTGGTTGGCATCAGAGTCTTGGTCGATGATGTTCGCGATTGCTATGCTGTTCTTGGAGCAATTCACGCTAGGTGGAACCCGGTTCCTGGAAGATTCAAAGATTACATCGCAATGCCCAAATCTAATCTCTATCAATCACTTCACACCACGGTGATTGGCCCAAATGGCAAGGCAGTTGAGATTCAAATAAGAACTTATGATATGCATAGCCGAGCTGAGTATGGAATTGCTGCCCATTGGAAATACAAGCTTGGCAGCACGTCTAGGTCTAAAGACTCACCAGATATGCTCTGGCTTAAGCAACTACATGAGTGGCAACAAGAGACCTCGGATGTCTCCGAATTCCTTGATGCGCTGCGTTTTGATCTTAGGACCCCTGAGACTTTTGTCTTCACTCCAAAAGGCAGCGTCATTGCCCTTCCCCTTGGAGCAACCGCGGTCGATTTTGCGTATGCGGTTCACACCGATGTTGGAAATAGGTGCATTGGGGCCAAAGTGAACGGCAAGTTGGTCTCTCTTGAAGTTCCTCTAGCAAACGGAGATGTCGTTGAAGTTCTAACCAATAAAGCAGAGGGCGCATCGCCCAGTAGAGATTGGCTCAACTTTGTAAAATCATCTAAAGCCCGCTCCAAGATCAAAGCTTGGTTTTCTAAAGAAAGACGTGAGGAAGCCATAGATGCTGGGCGAGAATCCATTGCTCGGCAGATGAGAAAAGCAGGATTGCCGCTCCAGAAAATTCTTGGCGGACATAGCTTGCTACAACTAGCTCACGATTTGAATTACTCAGACATCGAAGCTCTATACGCCGCAGTAGGCGATGGCCATGTCTCGGCAAGTCATGTAATTGAAAGGCTTGAGGCATCCTTAGGCCTGGCTGAAACTTATGACAGCCCGATAGATGAGAACATCACTACCGGTGCGCCAAGTCGAATCAATAGACGAAGCGCTTCAGGTATTATTGTCGAAGGTGTTGGCGATGTTTTGGTAAAGCTAGCAAGATGTTGCACTCCCGTGCCGGGAGATGCCATCACAGGTTTTGTCACACGTGGAAATGGAGTATCAGTTCATAGAAGTGATTGCGTAAATGTTGCAGATTTGAAGTTTCATCAAGGAGATCGCATAACTGGAGTCAGGTGGGATCTAGGGACCAAGTCAGTTTTCTTAGTCAATATCCAGATTGAAGCTCTAGATCGTGCCCGACTTCTTTCAGACATCACTCGGGCCTTATCTGATCAGGAAATAAACATTGTGCATGCAGCGGTAAATACCACGAAAGATCAGGTGGCTTTCTCTCGTTTTACCTTTGAGATGGCAGATGCCTCACATCTTGAAGCGGTCTTAGCCTCGGTTAGGAAAATTGAAGGTGTCTACGATGTTTATCGCATCACCAATAACTAAGATTTGAAATCTGCCAGACCTTTTTGAGCCTCACTCAGCCACATTCGTCTTGCAGTAGCGGCTTCTAGTAGATCGGCCGCCTTCTTTGAATCTCCCGCGGCTTGAGCCCTGGCTGCCTTTGCTTCGTAATCAGCTACGGCGTTGGTTAATTGAGTAACCACATCATTTGCCCTAGCAATGGCTGTTGGATCGCTGCGGCGCCAGCGCTCTTGCTCAGCTTCTTTGATCGTCATTTCAACGCTGTCAACGCGTTTATCCAAAACGGAACGCTTCTTACGATCTACCATGCCAACCCTTGAGAGCTTCTGGCGAAGAGCACGATGTTTTCTGCGCACATCCTCTAGGTTTGTAATCGGCAATAGAGCTTCCATCTCGAGCACAATCGCTTCACGCTTTTCAAGGTTGGCAGCCATTGTCTCACCGCGTTTTTCTAAGTCAGCATTCTTTGCGGAGAAGAAGGTATCTTGCGCAGTCTTAAATCGAGCCCAGGCTTTGGCATCGTTGCTTTTCTTTCCCCGGCCACTTGCCTTCCATTGATCCATTAGCGCCTTATAGCGTCTAGCCGTTGCCACCCAATCTGTGGAATCGGCCAGAGATTCAGCTTCACTAACGATCTTCTCTTTAGAATCTTTGACTAGATTCTGTTGGGCGCTCAACGCCGAAAAGTAAACTCGACGACGCTTATCAAACTTATTGCGCGCAGAGGAAAAACGCTTCCAAAGGTCTGAATCTGTCTTCTTATCTAAACGTGGCGCCTTCTTCCACTCCTCTAGCAGAGCCTTCAGGCGCTCCCCAGTAGCTTTCCAACTAGTTGATTCAACTAGACCCTCTGCTTCAACAACCAAAGCTTCTTTAGTGGCAATCGTCGCGGCACGCTTTTCGGCCTTGGCTTGAGCTTCTGCCGCCCTCTTTGCTTCATAGGCTGGTCGATGCTCATCAATTAATGGAGGAATTTGCTCTAGCGAACTCTTTAGGGCTTCCAGGTTTCCTACTCCATTTAGATGCTCAATCTGATTCCTTAGCTTCTTGACTGACTCGTTAGCATCGTGAGGGACCATGGCACCACTAATAATGCGTGCAGCAAGTAGGGCAACTTCTGATGCCACAAACTCGAATTTACGGACGAAGTAGGCAAGTGCTTCTTCGGCAGACTTTCCTGGATATGAACCAACTACCTTTTCGCCCTCGCTGGTGCGTACATAGACCATGCCATTTTCATCAACGCGACCATATTTAGAAGGATCACCGATTAGCGCCGCAGCGGCCGAATTGGGTAGAACTTGGTTGTCTAGAACTTCCATCAGGTCCCACTTTCTCGAACGTTGCGCGCCACAAGATTTTCAACCCTGGCGTTATGGATTCAGCGGTCAATAGGGGTCACACGCTACCGCCCTAGGGGCAATTCTGTAAAAAAAGTGCCTCATTTTGGGTTCTTTTGAACGGAAGTTGTGGGTTGGGTTGAAAGAATGCCTAGGTGAGCCTTCTAGTTGATCGAGTCGTGGCCTCTTACTTCGGCACCAATTGCTGGATTGTCGCCCCATCTAGGAACTCCCACTGTGTAGTCGTAGATCCAGGCATTGGTATTCCAAATTTGACTAAGGAGATCAAAGCAAAGTTAGCAGAACATAATCTTCTTATCGGTGCCATCTTTATCACTCACGGACATCTAGATCATACATTCTCTCTCTTTTCACTCTCTGAAGACTTCGTTGAAAGTGATACTTACATCCATGAAGCTGATAGAGATTTACTCTCTAATCCAGAGCCAGCCATGGGTCCTCAATCACAAGCGCTCCTCGTTGAACTTGGAAAATTGTCTGGAAAGAAAATTGATTTTCGTGAGCCGAGGCGAACTTGGTCGATAGAGTCAGATAGCATTGCAAGGCTAGGTGGAATGAACTTTTCCTTTAGGCATGCCCCTGGCCATACTCCAGGTTCGACTCTTGCCATCGTTGATGATGAACTTTTAATAAGCGGAGATGTCCTCTTTAAGGCCGGTATTGGAAGAACTGATCTGCCACAGGGCTCAATTAGCGACATGGAGATAACTCTTCGTGAGAAAATAGCGCCCTTGCCACCTCATCTTCGCGTTCTCCCTGGACATGGAGATGAGAGCAGGATGGATGAGGAAATGAAGAGTAATCAATACCTCTTATCGGCGATTCAAGGGAGATTGGCATGAGTTCAAAGTTTGCAGCTCCTAAGGGCGTTTCTGAGTATCTGCCTCCTAGATCGGTTATTTTTGATTACATCTGCCGAGGACTAAGGATTCCAGCACTTGCAGCTGGCTATGAATTGATTGAACTGCCTATTTTTGAAGATACTGAATTGTTCACTCGGGGAGTTGGCACCTCAACTGATGTGGTCAGCAAAGAGATGTACACCTTTGAAGATCGCGCAGGACGCTCTTTAACACTGCGCCCTGAGGGAACTGCTAGCGTGATTAGGGCTGTGATTGAACATGGGTTAGATCGCGGAGCTCTCCCGGTCAAACTCTTTTATCAGGGCCCTTTCTTTAGGGCAGAACGGCCGCAGGCAGGTCGCTATCGCCAGTTTTATCAATTCGGAATCGAAGCTATCGGAAGTGATGACCCCTACCTTGATGCTGAAGTAATCTCTATCGCTTATCATGGTTATAGAAAGCTTGGGCTGAAGGACTTTGAACTGCAAATTACCTCACTGGGAGATAGTGAGAGTCGGTTTACACATAGAAGAGATCTCGATTCTCTTATTTCTAGATTAGATCTTGATGAAGAAACAAGTCAGCGAGCGCAGAAAAATCCCTTACGTCTCTTTGATGATAAGCGTGAAGAGATCCGGATTGCTATGAGTTCAGCCCCCTTGCTCCTTGATTACTTAAGTAAGGAGAGCAGAGAGAACTTTGACCAAGTCAAGGCGGCACTTGACTCTTTGCAGATTCCTTATCGGGTCAATCCAAAAATGGTGAGAGGGCTTGATTACTACACTGGAACAACTTTCGAGTTTGTTCACAAGGGCCTAGGCGCCCAATCTGCTATTGGCGGTGGCGGTCGATATGACGGCTTAATGGAAGTTCTTGGAGGTTCGAAACTGTCTGGTATCGGGTTTGGATTAGGAATAGATCGAATACTTCTTGCCCTTGAAGCAGAAGCGAAGTCAGGGCAATCGCTACCCGGAGAACTTAGGTACGTTGATCTATATGTGATTGGACTTGGCGATAAGGCTCGTTCTAAATGCTTTACTCTGGTCGATTCGCTTCGAAAAGAGGGTTTTGTTGTGGAGCAGAATTTTGGCAATAGGGCGATAAAGGGAGCCATGAAAGCTGCCGATAAATCTGGAGCACGTTTTACGATAGTTCTAGGTGATAGAGAACTGCAGTCAGAGAGCGTTGGGTTGAAAGAGATGAGCACTGGAGCTGTGACTTCGGTTAGACTTGACGCTCTTGCAAAAGTTTTGGCCGAAAAGTCATCTGGGCTGAAAAAGATATAGAGAGTAGGTTTCTTAGTTGCTTCGCTCGCATTTAGCTGGTTCGCTTCGATCAAGTGAAATCGGAGGAAAGGTAAGACTCGCTGGCTGGGTGGCTAGACGGCGCGATCATGGCGGCGTGGCATTTATTGATTTACGTGATTACTCAGGAATTGTTCAGGTCGTTATATCCGATGAGAAGGTAGCTGCAGCGCTGAGAGCAGAGTGGTGCGTGTTAGTTGAAGGCGTAGTCGCCAAACGTCCAGCAGGCAATGAGAATCCAGCTCTGCCAACTGGTGAGATTGAAGTTAATTGTGAAAACCTTGAAGTTTTAGGTGAAGCTTCGGCCTTGCCATTTCCAGTAGACAGTAGAGAGACTGTTGATGTAAGTGAGGAGGTAAGACTCAAATATCGTTATTTGGATTTAAGACGCGAAGGACCAAGTAACGCTCTACGCTTACGTTCAAAAGTCACTTCAATCATCAGATCTGTTATGGACAGTGAAGGCTTTCTTGACATTGAGACGCCAAATCTGACTCGCTCAACCCCGGAAGGGGCTAGGGATTTCTTAGTTCCGGTAAGACTGCAACCAGGGTCTTGGTATGCCCTTCCGCAATCTCCTCAGCTATTTAAGCAGCTTTTGATGGTAGCTGGGATGGAGCGGTACTATCAAATCGCTCGATGCTTCAGGGATGAGGATTTCAGGGCCGATCGTCAACCAGAGTTCACCCAATTAGACATCGAAATGTCTTTTGTCGATCAAAGTGATGTCATTGCAATTGTTGAGAAGATTCTAAAAGAGGTATTTAGGAAGACGCTAAATATCGACATTGAATTGCCAATCTCTCATATGACTTATCACGAGGCGCTCTCAAGGTATGGCTCTGATAAGCCAGATCTGCGTTTTGGTAATGAAATAGCAGATGCCACAGAATTCTTCAAAGACACAAGCTTTAGAGTTTTCCAAGCAGACTTTGTCGGCGCTGTTGTTATGCCGGGTGGAGCAGCCTCGGCAAGACGAGAGCTTGATGCTTGGCAAGATTGGGCAAAGACTAGAGGAGCCAAGGGACTTGCCTACATTCTCGTTGGCCAGGATGGCACGCTGGGCGGCCCAGTTGCCAAGAATCTCTCAGTGGAGGAAAGTAAAGAAATTGCTTCCTTTGTAGGCGCCAAGAGTGGGGATGCCATCTTTTTTGCAGCAGGCGACCGAAATGCCTCACTTCAACTTCTTGGAGCAGTCCGCCTAGAGATTGGACAGAGATGCAATCTGATCGCAAAGGATGAATGGAGATTCCTCTGGGTGGTTGATGCGCCAATGTTTGAGGCAACAGAGTCTGGGGGATGGACAGCAGTGCATCATCCCTTTACTGGGCCAAAACCAGAATATGAAAAGAGCTTTGAATCCGATCCTAAGTCAGCCCTTGCCTATGCCTATGACATTGTTCTAAATGGCAATGAAATCGGTGGTGGATCCATCCGCATACATAAGCGCGATGTACAGCAAGCAGTCTTTGATGTAATAGGTTTAGCTAGACATGAAGCAGAATCCAGGTTTGGTTTCTTGCTAGAGGCCTTTAATTATGGTCCACCACCTCATGGAGGAATTGCCTTAGGTCTTGATCGCTTGTGTGCTCTTATTGCTGGGGCTGAATCCATCCGCGAAGTTATTGCCTTTCCCAAGACGGCAAGCGGCGCAGATCCACTAACTGGAGCTCCGACTCCAATAACCACCGCTCAGAGACGAGAAAGCGGAGTGGATTTCAAGCCAGAATAGGGCGAGAGATCTTTAGTAGGCTAGCGCTATGTCCGCAGGTGGAATCGCAGCGATCATCTCAGCCAGCGCCCTGCTAATCATCGGTATCGCCATCGCCTACGCCGTCATTCGACTAGGTAGAGCCATAGACGAAGTTGGAATTGCGGTGCGCGATATCTCTAAAGAGACCACCCCGCTGCTAAGTGAAGTGGCCACCACTGTGGAGTTAGTAAATGGACCTCTGCAGAGCATCAATATGGTGACAAAGACAATGGAGGAGTTCAGTTCAAAGGTCACCCAAAGCGCCTCAGGGTTCCTAGATAGGAATCAGATGGCGATGAAGGCAGCAGGGGCCGTACTATCAGCCGCTCAGCTACGTAAAAAGAAAAAGGCAAAGAAGTCAAAGAAGGCGAAAAACAGCAAGTATGTTGACGACGAGGAGTTCTAACTCCTCGTGAATTCAGCGGAAATTCGTTCTCGCTGGCTAAGATTCTTTGAGTCAGCCAATAGCCAAGGCATCAACCATACTGTGGTTCCTTCTGCATCTCTTATTGCAGATGATCCAAACCTTCTTTTGGTAAATGCTGGCATGGTCCCATTTAAGCCTTTTTTTCTAGGTGAACTGACTCCTCCCTACAAGCGCGCTACCTCGGTGCAAAAATGCGTGAGAACCTTGGATATCGAAGAGGTTGGAAAGACAACTCGCCACGCATCTTTCTTTCAGATGTGTGGCAACTTCTCATTTGGAGATTATTTCAAAGAGGGGGCTATCACACTTGCTTGGGAGTTGCTTACTAGATCGATTAACGATGGCGGTTATGGTTTTGCAGAAGATAGGTTATGGGTCACGGTATATCTAGATGATGATGAAGCCGCTGACATCTGGCATGAGAAGATTGGCGTTCCCAAAGAGCGAATTCAGAGAAGGGGGATGGGCGATAATTTCTGGTCTATGGGCGTTCCAGGTCCATGTGGTCCATGCTCTGAAATCTATTTGGACCGCGGATCTGCCTATGGCAAAGAAGGCGGGCCAATTGCTGACGAGGATCGCTATCTAGAGATCTGGAATCTGGTTTTTATGCAAAATATAAGAGGTGAAGGGGGCGGGAAAGAGAACTTTCCGATTATAGGCGAACTTCCCGCAAAAAATGTTGATACCGGACTCGGCCTTGAGCGCACTGCTGCTCTTCTGCAGGGGGTTGAAAATATCTATGAGATCGACACTACGCGCCATGTTCTTAATCGGGCGAGCGATCTAAGCGGAGTCAAATATGGCAAGTCGTCATCTGGCGATATCTCGCTGCGGGTTGTTGCTGACCATGCCAATACTGCGACCATGCTGATTGGCGATGGAGTAACCCCTGGAAATGAAGGTCGTGGTTATGTCTTAAGAAGGATGATGCGCAGGACTACTAGAAACATGAAATTGCTTGGGGCAGATGATCGAAATATGGGAGAACTAATCAGAGCCTCCATCGAGGCGCTGGGCACACAATACCCAGAGCTGAATACCGATAGTGCTCGAATACTCAAAGTTGCAGAGGCGGAAGAAGAAACCTTCTTGCAAACTCTAAAGAGCGGGACTCTGATATTTGATCAAAGAAGTGCTTCACTAAAAAAGATTGGTGCAAGAGTGCTCTCAGGCGAAGATGCATTCCAACTGCATGACACTTATGGCTTTCCTTTTGACTTAACCCTTGAGATGGCCAATGAAGAAGGCTTGAGTATTGACGCCGAGGGCTTTACTCGATTAATGAAGCAACAACGCGAGAGAGCAAAGGCTGATGCGAAGTCAAAGAAGAGTGGACACGGTGACTTATCTGAATATCGCAAATTAGCGGGTAGCGCTAGAAGATTAGAGTTCGTCGGCTATAGCAGCGAGGAAGTTGAATCTAAGGTGATTGGATTCTTGGTTGATGGTTCAGCAGTGAAAGCCGCTTCAGTCGGTGATGAGGTAGAGATTCTTCTTGATAGAACTCCGTTCTATGCCGAAGGCGGGGGCCAACTTGCTGATGCCGGAGTTATCACTGCCTCAGATGGATCACGCATCGAGGTCGAGGATGTTCAAGCGCCGATTCCGGGGATCTTTATTCACCGCGGTCGGGTAATTTCAGGTCAGATAAAGGCCGGCGAATCAGTTATGGCCAAGATTGATATCGATCGGCGTAAGGGAATTTCAAGGGCTCACACGGCAACTCATATGGTTCACAAAGCATTTCGAGAGATCCTTGGTGAAACAGCGACTCAGGCAGGATCGGAAAACGCTCCCGGACGTTTTCGCTTTGATTTTCCAGCACGGGGTGCGGTCTCAGAAGCAACTCTTAACAATGTTGAGGCTAGGGTCAATTCACTCTTACTTGAAAACCTAGTGGTCAGCGCCGAAGAGATGTCACAGGCCGAAGCTAGGAAAGTTGGTGCAATGGCGCTCTTTGGTGAGAAATATGGAGAGCGTGTTAGAGTAATTAGCGTTGGCGATTGGGCCAAGGAGCTCTGTGGTGGCACCCACGTTTCAAGAAGTGGAGAGCTGGGGATAATAAAGCTTCTTGGGGAGTCTTCAATTGGCGCTGGAGTAAGACGTGTTGAGGCTCTAGTTGGCTTTGACGCTTATTCATTCTTATCTCGTGAGCACATTCTATTCAAATCGATTCTTGAGCTAGTAAAGGGAACACGCGCGGAGGAACTACCAGAGAAAATCACATCTCTTCTTGCTCGCTTGAAAGAGGCCGAGAAGGAAATTAGTGCGATCAGAACTGCAAGAGCTCTGGCCGAGTCTTCCTCTCTTCTAAAGAATGCCGAGCAAATAGGCTCATTCAAGTTGATTGCCCATGAGATGGATAAAGGTTTTACAGGAGATGATTTAAGAACAGTGGCGCTAGATCTAAGAAACCGTCTCAAGGGCTCGGTAGTTGCACTTCTTAGCGCTGGAGATGAGAAGGTGACTTTAGTTGTCGCTGTAGATGAGATCGCTAGAGGCGCAGGCGCTAAGGCTGGAGCGTTGGTAAAGATCGCCTCTAGCATCCTTGGTGGCGGTGGCGGAGGTAAAGATGATTTCGCTCAGGGTGGCGGCGGTGACTTTGCAAAGATTAACGAAGCGCTTAAGGCAATAAGAGCTTCTCTTGCGGGTATCTAGTTACTGTGATAATCCAAGGGTCGCGATTGGCGATAGATTACGGCGATCGGCGAATTGGAGTTGCAAAGTCAGATAACTCCAGACTAATCGCATCACCTCTAATGACTCTTGATGACGCCCAATCCCTGGAGCAGATATCGTTTCGAATCAAAGAAATCGCGCAAGCAAATTTCGTGACAGTGATCTATGTCGGCCTGCCTCTTCACCTCTCTGGTAGCCAGGGTTCGTCAAGTGATAAGGCGCGAGCATTTGCCGGAGTGCTTCTTCAGACAATGCCTGAGGGAATTTCGGTACGTCTGCTAGATGAAAGGCTGACGACGACCTCTGCGCTGCAGGATTTAAGACGTACTGGACAAAAAAGCAGTAAGGAGAATATTGATCAATTAGCTGCGGTTAAGATTTTAGAATTTGCCCTTGAAATTGAAAGGACAAGCGGAGAGCTTGCTGGCCATGAAGTTAGGTAGCGTCTCGATAACCAAAGTTTTTGAAGGAAGTGCTCTTCTTCGCCTACTGGTAGCAGGCTCTCTTATTCTCGTTTTTACCTTGTCATTGCGTGCGTTGAATTCCGGGACGCAGAGCGCTCCGGACTATTCGGCAGGAGCTGCTGGCAAGGAAGTCATAGTGAAAATCATTGCAGGTGAAAGCGGTTCTGATATTGGCAGAAAGCTGCAATCACTCTCAGTGGTTAAATCTTCGGCTGCATTCTTTAGGATTGCAGTGGCAGATTCTCGCTCTCGGCGCATTGCACCTGGGGAGCATCGAATCCAAACTCAGATTCCGGCAAAGACAGCGTTAGAACAACTTCTGGACCCAACTCGCATACCAAATTTGATAGTCGTGAGAGATGGCATGCGCTTAAGCGAGATTGGTGAGAGCTTGGTCAATTTTGGTCTTTCCAAAAGCGAGGTTTCCCAAGGCTTCAAGGCTCTTTCGCCAGCTAGTGTTTTCAAGACGACTAGTGTCGAGGGTTTTCTCTATCCAGCTCAATATTCCTTCGACAAGGATATCCAGGCTGATGAAATAGTAACTGCCATGTTGAATCGTTTCGTAGCTGCAACGAAGGATTTGAATTGGCGCAACGAAAAGCAATTTACTGCCTTTGAAGTAATGGTAATTGCTTCACTAGTTCAAACCGAGGGAACGCCAGATGTATTCGGTAGAGTATCTCGTGTCATCTATAATCGATTGGAGAGGCGAATGCCGCTGCAATTGGATTCAACAGTGCACTATGCATTAGATCGAAGAGGCAAGATTTGGGTCTCTATCGCAGATACAAAGGTGAAGAGCAGGTATAACACTTTCATCTACCCAGGTCTACCTCCCGGCCCCATAGGGTCTCCAACCAGATCAGCAATTGACGCTGCTCTAAATCCCGAGACAGGGAACTGGCTCTACTTTGTAACGGTAAAGCCATCTGATACGAGGTTCACCGATTCCTACGAGCAGTTTCTAGAGTGGAAAGCCGAGTACAGGAGGAACTTCAAGGCAGGGTTGTTTGAATGAGTAAATCTGCTGCTGTACTGGGCTCACCTATCTCTCACTCGCTCTCACCATTAATTCATAATCATGCCTATCGGCTCCTGAACTATCCTGCAACTTACAAGGCGATAGAGGTTAGGAGTGGGGAACTAGAGCGATTCTTACAAGCTCAGCTCAGCAATCCTGATCTGGTGGGATTTTCCTTGACTATGCCACTGAAAGAGGAAGTAACCCAGCTGGCAGAGTCGCTAGTTGAAATTGATTCCAGATCAAAGACAATCAACTCTGCCAACACTATATATAGGGACCAAGGGAAATGGAAAGCTACCTCCACTGATGTGGATGGCTTCGTGTTCTTACTAAGGGATTTTTCGTTTACATCGGTGTCGATTCTTGGAGCAGGGGGTACGGCTAGAGCTGCAATCGCAGCCTTAGCATCTAGAAATTGCAAGATTGATGTCTATCGAAGATCGAAAACGCGCGATAGATCCTTGAAAAACTCTGCGTTGGGCTCTCAAATAGCAATCAAGGATTGGAACGAGTGCAACAGCGCCTGGAATGGTGATTTAGTAATCAATTCAATTCCATCGGATCAAGTTTCATCAATTGCTGAGAGCTTTAATAGTCCCGATATCTTTCTAGATGCTACATACTCTCCGTGGCCACCGATGCTTTCCAAATTACAGTTAAGCTCCAAGGGTCTTTTGATTTCAGGACTTCAACTACTAGCAGCTCAGGCAGTAGGGCAAGTTGCTCTTATGACCGGCTTGGATTTTGATGCGGATTGGTTATATTCCCAATCGGTGGCTGAACTGGAGAAGTTCAAGTAACTCTAGATTGTGGATAAGGCTGCCAGGTTGTGGTTTGAAAGACCTAGAGTCTTGGAGTGCTACTCATTCACCTACTCCTATTTGCAACCTTGATCTCATGGAGAGATCTTCGCACTCATCTTATTCCCAAACGCCTTACTCATCTAGCAATCGCTTCCTTAGCGCCGTTTCTAATCGATTCAGCATACACTGGCATAGCACTTGCCTTAACGAATTATCTTCTTTATCGATCCCTAAACTTCTTTTCCTCTAATGCAATTGGTTTAGGAGACATACGACTTTCAATACTTATTGGCGGATATGTTGCCGGCCTTGGAGGCGAATTCTCTGACTTGATCTGGTGCAATGCTATGAGTTGGATTTCTTGTTTCTTTGCCTTGTTGTTTCATCTTCTAAGAAGGCGAGGGCTAATGGTTCAACGCGTTGCATTTGCTCCCTTCATGTTCTTTGGCGTCATCTACTATGCGGTACGAGGATAGAGGCGTGCTGGAGATTGGGCGCATGATTGATCAATCATCTGCGATAATTGACCTATGAGATGGCTGACGGCGGGCGAATCCCATGGACCGGCACTGGTTGGAATCTTGGAGGGAATTCCGGCTTCAGTCTCTATCAGCACGGCAGATATAGATGAAGATTTGCGCAGACGCAGACTGGGATATGGCAGGGGAGCAAGGCAGAACTTTGAGGCAGATAAGGTAACTATCCTTGGGGGAATTCGTCATGGCTTAACTCAAGGTGGTCCTATAGCAATCCAGATTGCAAACTCAGAGTGGCCTAAATGGGAAAGAGTCATGAGCGCAGATCCCATTGATAAGGCAGAGGTTGAACCCTTAGGAAGAAACGCTCCGCTTACCAGACCTCGACCAGGACATGCTGATTTGGTGGGAATTCAAAAATATGGTTTTGATGATGCAAGGCCAGTACTAGAGCGAGCCTCGGCAAGAGAGACAGCTACTCGCGTAGCGCTGGGAGCCGTTGCGCGTAGATTCCTTAGGCAAATAGGTGGCATAGAAGTACTTAGCCATGTCGTATCTATCGGCGCTGTCAGCGTTGATGAAGGTTACCTGCTCCCAGAACCCAAGGATCGGGCGAGAATCGATGGCGATGAAGTTCGCTCAGCATTTAGAGATTTCAGCGCAAAGATGATTGATGAAATTAGCGATGCCCATGGCAATGGCGACACTCTAGGCGGGGTGGTGGAAGTTCTGGTCTATGGCCTTCCAGCAGGCCTTGGATCCCATGTCCATTGGGATAGAAGGATTGACTCTCGTCTTGCAGGAGCGCTCATGGGAATTCAGGCGATTAAGGGAGTGGAGCTTGGAGAGGGATTTGCCACTGCAAGGAAGCGAGGCAGTAACGCTCATGATGAGATTGAAAGGGATAGCCAAGGAGATATCCGTCGCAGAACATCCAGATCTGGAGGCACAGAAGGCGGTATGACAACTGGCGAAGTTTTGAGAGTTCGCGCTGCTATGAAGCCTATCTCAACGGTCCCTAAAGCCTTAGACACTATTGACATTAAAGATGGGCAGGCAGCCAAGGCCATCAATCAACGATCAGATGTTTGCGCAGTCCCTGCTGCTGGCATTGTTGCTGAAGCCATGGTTGCACTGGTTTTGACCGATGCTATGTTAGAGAAATTTGGCGGAGATTCCTTAAGTGAATGTCAGAGGAACTTGCAGGGCTATCTGTCGGCTATGAAAGTGAAATAGGGCGTGCTGCCGATTGTGCTAATTGGACCACCGGGCGCTGGAAAGACCGCAGTAGGAAAAGCTCTGGCCAAGAAACTGGGTATTAGTTTCGTCGATAGCGACAAGGTTGTCGAAGAAAAGAGCGGCAAGAGCATCTCAGAGATCTTCATAACCGATGGGGAGCCAGCATTTAGAAAAATAGAGCGTGAAGTTGTTATGAATTTACTTGAAAATCAGGATGGGGTGATAGCTCTTGGCGGTGGTGCCGTTATGGATCAAGAAGTGTCCGACAGAATCGAACCCATGGCTAGAGTCGTCTTTCTTGATGTCTCAATCTCCAATGCAGCCCCAAGGGTTGGATTCAATAGAAATCGCCCCCTACTTCTTGGAAATCCCAGACAGCAATGGATTGCCTTGATGGAGAAACGTCGCTCAACTTATGAATCTTTGGCAAAGGCGAGAGTCTCAACCGATAACAAGAAGCCTGCCCAGGTGGTTGAAGAGATAGTCAACGAGCTAGCGTTATGAAAGAGATTGTTGTTCGTTCGGAGAAGAGCTATTTCGTTAGCTTTACTGACGAAATATGGAAGGATATTTACAAGCTTACTTTTGAGCGAAAAGCTGTAATTGTTGCTCCAAAATCCATCTTAAGTATTATCGGTGAGAGCCTTCCATCTAGCGTTTTGGTAATAGAGGTAGGGGAAGGAGAGGCGCAGAAGAGCATTTCAACTTTTGGTAAAGCCCTAGAGAAAATGGCCGCTGCAAAATTGGATCGAACCTGCCTCATTGTCGGTATTGGTGGCGGGGCTACTACTGATTTGACAGGCTTTCTTGCCGCTTCATATCTTCGCGGGGTTGATTGGGTTGCCATTCCAACATCTCTTGCGGGCATGGTTGATGCTGCAATTGGGGGCAAAACTGGATTAAACCTTGAAGCGGGAAAGAATCTGATAGGTGCTTTCCATTCACCGATTGAGGTGCTTATCGACTATCGATTCCTAACCACGCTGCCAGATCGTGATCTCAAGGCGGGGATGGCAGAGGTTGCCAAATGTGGCTTCATTGAGGATACCGAGATATTGAATTTGATTGATGATGACTGGCACGAGAATCTAAATGAACTGGTTTATCGATCGATTGCGGTTAAAGCCAAGGTTGTAAGTTCTGACTTTAGGGAGACCGACCTTCGAGAGATCCTCAATTACGGACACACTTTGGGACATGCCGTTGAAAGACACTCAAAATATAGTCTCCGTCATGGCGAGTCCGTTGCTCTGGGGTTGAGATTTGCAGCTGAGGCTTCATATCAATTCTCGGGCCTGTCTACCCATGAAAGAGATAGGCATGATCAGGTCTTAGATGCTCTAGGTCTAAATTCGAAATACCCAAAAGTTTGTTGGCCAGAACTGCTTGAGATCATGCGCAGTGATAAGAAGGTGCGCGGGGGTAGAATTCGCTTGGTCACGCTAAGTGCTTTGGGCAAGCCTACGAGGGCAGAGAATTTATGCGATGAAGATTTGGAGAGATGTTTTCTTGAAAGCATTGGAGAGTAGATCAGGAATATGAAAATACTGGTGCTCAATGGGCCTAATCTGTCTCGATTAGATCTTCGTGAAAAGAACTATTACGGCGATATCTCGTATCAAGATATTGAGAAGGCGTGCCTTCAAGGAGCTAAGGATCTTGATTTTGAAGTTGAGATTAAACAAAGCAATGATGAGGCCGAATTGATTGATTGGCTCCACGCAGCCGCTGACAGTAAGACTCCAGTGATCTTTAATCCGGCCGCATTTACCCATTACTCATATGCCATTAGGGATGCTGTCGTAATGCTAAAAGCTCCCTGCATCGAAGTTCACTTGAGTAATCCATTATCTCGAGAAGATTTTCGTCACACCTCGGTAATTTCTGGGGTAGTGCAAGGCAGCATCGCTGGCTTCGGAGTTGATTCATATCGTCTAGCCTTTGCGGCGATGAGTGAATTAGTTAAGTAGGGGCATCAAAGGTAATCTTGCCTGATATGGCTACCACCAATGATCTCAAGAATGGAATGACGCTGGATATCGAAGGTCAGCTCTGGGGCGTTGTGGAGTTTCAGCATGTGAAGCCAGGAAAAGGTCCAGCCTTTGTGCGAACCAAGCTCAAGAATGTGCTTTCAGGAAAAGTGGTCGAGAGAACTTTCAACGCTGGCGTAAAGGTGGAGGTGGCAATCCTTGAAAAGCGGGACATGCAATTCCTCTATAAGGATCAAGCAGGCTTTGTTTTCATGGACTCCAACACCTATGACCAGGTCACCATCTCTGCCGAAAAGGTAGGCGATGCTGCCAATTACATGCTGGAGAATACCGAGGCGATAGTTGCGGTGCACGAGGGAAATCCGCTTTACGTTGAACTTCCAGCGAACGTTCCTTTAAAGATCACCTATACCGAGCCAGGCCTGCAAGGAGATCGCTCATCTGCAGGTTCAAAGCCAGCAACCCTTGAAACGGGAATCACAATTCAGGTTCCACTCTTTATCAAGCAAGACGAGGTTGTCTTAGTCGATACGCGCAATGGCGATTATCTTGGGCGCGCAAATTAAGTGAGCGGCCGCTCCAAGGCCAGAAAGGCCGCGCTAGATCTGCTCTATGAAGGCGATATCAGAAGAAGCAACGCTGGTGATTTGCTCTCTAAGAAAATCACTGAGATGGAGTATGAAGCGAGAGAGTTCACGAAAGAGTTACTGGAGGGAATCGAGCTAAATAGACGCAAGATTGATGAGTTAATAACCACCTACGCCCAAGGCTGGGATATGGATCGGATGCCAGTTCTAGATAGAAACATCTTGCGGATAGCAATCTTTGAACTTCTCTGGAGTGAATCAGTTCCGGTTGGAGTCGTAATCAGCGAGGCTCTAGAGCTCGCGAGCAACTTTTCAACGGAGGAATCAAGCAAGTACATAAATGGAGTTCTAAGTAAGGTACTGGAAATTAGGTCCGATCTCCTTCTTTAAAGAGAAGCTCTCTTAGTTCCAAAGCTTTTCTAAGATCGCTAGGCTCCTTCTGAACCAAAAGACCCAGAGCTTCATTGTCTTGGTAACGAATACTCATAATCTCGCCATTCCAATCATCACGTCTTTCGGCGATAAATGATAAGAGACTATGAAGCTGGGTAATCAAAGCATCTTCTTCCCCTAGTCTGCTTTTCAAGTGTCTAAGGTCAATTCGTAAGCCCCAGTTTGATTGAATCGACTCCTGCTTAACTTCAGTTTGAAAGAGAGCCGAGAGGGGTACGCCGTAGAATTCACAGAGGGATTTAGCCCTTGAGATGCTTAGCGATCGCGTGCCTCTCTCATAGGATCCGATGACGACTGCCTTCCACTTTCCCCGCGAGCCAATCTCCACTTGCTTCAAGGTTAGGTTCTGTTGCTTTCTTATCTGTCTAAGTCTTTTTGATATCTCTAGCGGCGTTGTCATAGGGGAAAAATAGGGCAAGCAGGAAAGTTGAGGTTCTGCTTTTCCACAGATCTAGCAGCCTGCCTTTCATGCTAGTATTGGTCAACCTTTAACGATCCGTCCTGTGAGGCGGCGAAGGAGCAAGAATGAGCGTAATTCTAAATAGCGGTGAAATCTCCCGCGCGCTACGGCGCATTTCCCACGAAATACTAGAAAGAAACCACGGATCTGAAAACCTCGTCCTGCTTGGTATTCCTACTAGAGGGGCCTACTTGAGTCAGCGAATCGCTGTTGCCATCTGTGAGATTGAAAAGACCACTCTTGAAAGTGGAACCCTTGATATCACCATGTATCGGGACGATCTCCGCCTAAAAACTCCTAGAACCCTGCTGCCGACTACTATTCCGGGAGGCAGCATCGATGGAAAAGATGTAGTTCTGATAGATGATGTTTTCTATTCAGGGCGAACGATAAGGGCAGCCCTTGATGCTTTGAATGAGATGGGCCGCCCAAAGAGTGTTCAACTTGCCGTTCTAATTGACCGTGGCCATCGAGAGCTGCCCATAAGAGCTGACTTTGTAGGAAAGAACATACCCACTGCCAAAGAGGAATCAGTTCGAGTGCATTTAAGCGAGATTGATTCAGTAGATGAAGTGATCATCGAAGGGAGATCCCTATGAAGCATCTCCTATCTATAAATGATCTAAGCAAGGATGAAGCAATAGAGATCTTGGATACTGCAGCAGAACTTGCCCGCCTTGCTGAGGGCGCAGTTAAAAAATTCCCAACCTTGCGTGGAAGAACTGTGGTCAATCTATTCTTCGAGGATTCCACGAGAACTCGGATCTCATTTGAAGCAGCTGCCAAACGATTATCTGCCGATGTCATCAATTTTGCTGCCAAAGGTTCAAGCCTTAGTAAGGGAGAAAGTCTTAAAGATACTGCCTTAACACTGCAAGCCATGGGGGCAGATGCAGTCGTTATTCGTCATAGCGCCTCTGGTGCGGCCCATCAACTTGCCAAGCAAGAGTGGATGAAGGGTGTGGTGATCAATGCTGGAGATGGAACTCACGAACATCCCACGCAAGCATTACTTGATGCTTTCACGATTCGCCGCCATCTAAAAGGTAGTGAGGGTGATTTATCGGGAATCAAAGTTGGAATTGTTGGAGATATTCTTCATTCACGAGTAGCAAGAAGCAACATCTTGCTTCTGAAAAAGCTCGGAGCAGAGGTAGTTTTGATAGCTCCACCGACCCTGATTCCTGTGGGAGTATCTCAATGGGGCGTTGATGTTAGTTATTCACTCGATGATCAGATCAAGTCACTTGAAGTGATCATCGTTCTTCGGGTACAGAAAGAGCGTATGAATGATCTCTACTTTCCAACCGAGCGCGAATACGCTAGGGGATATGGACTCAATTCTGAGCGAATGGAAGGGATGAAAGACAAAGCGATAGTTATGCATCCAGGGCCTATGAATCGTGGCCTTGAGATTTCGGCTGATTCAGCCGATTCTGCCCGCTCAGTGATTGTCGAACAAGTTGCCAATGGCGTGAGCGTTCGTATGGCGGTGCTATATCTCTTACTTGGTGGGGCCACCTTTAAGGAGCTATCTAGTAGTGGGGAGAATCTGTGAATTCATATCGCATCAAGGCGGCTAGTGATTCAAATGGAAAAGTCGGTGATCACTTTGTATCGGGCGGTAAATTCGTAAAAGAAGGTGAGTTAGCAAATGATGCTCAGGTAATCGATGCTAAAGGATTGACGATTCTTCCAGGATTTGTTGATTTACACACTCATCTACGTGAGCCAGGCAAGGAGGATGCCGAGACTGTATTAACCGGTTCTATGGCGGCAGCCGCTGGGGGATTTACTGCGATATCTGCAATGCCTAATACCCTGCCGGTTGCCGATACTGCAGGAGTGGTTGAACAGGTTTATCGACTAGGAAAGCATCATGGAATATGTGATGTCTATCCGATTGGGGCAGTAACTGTTGGCCAGCGTGGGCAAGTGCTTGCCGAACTATCTGCGATGAATCAGTCTGAAGCTGGGGTTCGTATTTTTAGCGATGATGGCTATTGCGTTTATGATCCGTTGGTCATGAGAAGAGCTCTTGAGTATGTGAAAACCTTTGATGGAATTATTGCTCAGCACGCCCAAGATCCAAGATTGACTGAAGATTCACAGATGAATGAAGGCGAAGTTTCAGCACGCCTTGGGCTAAAGGGCTGGCCTGCAGTGGCTGAAGAGGCGGTCATCGCAAGAGATGTTCTTCTTGCAGAGCATGTCGATTCTCGCTTACACATCTGTCATGTGACTACTGCTGGTGGAGTCGAAATTGTGAGAAATGCTAAGAGGCGTGGGATAATGGTTACCGCCGAAGTGACGCCACATCATCTACTTCTAACTGACGACTTGGCCGAAAGCTACAATCCAGTTTACAAAGTGAATCCTCCGCTTCGAACTAGGAATGATGTTCAAGCTCTGCGTGAAGGGTTAGCTGATGGGACAATAGACATAATTGCCACAGATCACGCGCCTCATCCTCATGAGTCAAAGGATTGTGAATGGGATGCTGCAGCATTTGGAATGATTGGCCTTGAGACAGCATTCTCTATTTCTTATCAGGTGATGGTCGAGACGAAGCTTCTAACTCTTGCGCAACTAGTCGATCGTCTCTCAAAGATTCCAGCGCAGATAGGACGCTATGAGGACCATGGATCAATAGACGAAGGGATGGCTGCTAACTTTACATTGGCAGATCTTGGAGCCAGATGGCAGGTTGAGCGCAGCAAGCTTGAATCTAAGAGCAGGAACACACCCTTTGATGGCCTGGATTTGCCAGGAGTTATTAGTAAGACGTTCCATAATGGCGTACTGGTTTATGAGCGGAAATCGAAGTAGATGTCGGCGTATTTAGTTCTAGATGATGGCCGCGTCTTTGAAGGAGAGCCTTGGGCTTGCCAAGGCGAAGCTTATGGCGAAGCAGTTTTTTCAACCGGAATGACTGGGTATCAAGAGACTTTGACTGATCCAAGTTATCACCGGCAGGTTGTAATAATGACTGCCCCGCACATTGGCAATACCGGAATGAATTCTCAAGATCAAGAGTCTCGAAGAATCTGGGTTAGTGGATTTGTGGTTAGAAATCCATCTCCAACATTTTCTAATTGGCGAGCAGAGCGAAGTTTGGAAGATGATTTAGTCTCGAATGGAATAGTTGGAATCAAGGGCGTAGATACCAGAGCGCTAACTCTTCATTTGCGCGAGAGAGGGGCGATGAGGGTTGGGATTTTCTCCGGCTCTCAACTCTCCAGAGCAGAAATGGTTGTAAAGGTTCGAAGTACGCCAGAAATGGCGGGAGCTTTTTTGGCCGAGGAGGTAACAGTTGATGAGATCAAGATTATCCCTGCTGTTGGAGTAATGAGGTTTAGAGTTGCAGCGATTGATTTAGGAATTAAATCGGCTACTCCTAGAAATTTGGCTGCTCGCGGGATTGAAGTTCACCTAATGCCAGCATCAATTACCTTCGAGGAGATCAAATCTGGGGGTTTTGACGGACTTTTTCTATCAAATGGACCCGGAGATCCGGCAACGATGGGAGCAATCGTTGCTTTGGCCAGATCAGCTCTTGATGAATCACTTCCAATATTTGGAATCTGCTTTGGCCATCAAATCTTGGGGAGGGCTTTAGGCTTTGACACCTATAAATTGCGCTTCGGTCACAGAGGGCTAAATCAACCAGTATTGAACAAAGAGAGTAATAGAGTTGAAATAACTGCTCAAAATCACGGCTTTGCCGTTGATCTCCCCATAGATGGAACTTTTTCAACAGTCTATGGCCTGGCAAGTGTCACTCATATCAGTCTTAATGACTCCGTTGTTGAAGGTCTAAAGTTATTGGAGAAGCCAGCATTCTCTGTTCAATACCATCCAGAGGCAGCTGCTGGTCCACATGATGCCAATTATCTATTCGATGACTTCCTCAGGATGTTAGAGAAGCATGCCTCTCGATAAATCCATTAAGAGCGTCTTGGTAATCGGCAGTGGTCCGATTGTCATAGGTCAGGCATGCGAATTTGATTACTCAGGAACTCAGGCCTGTCGTGTTTTGAAGTCAGAGGACATTAGAGTAATCCTGGCTAATTCAAACCCTGCAACCATCATGACCGATCCAGAGTTTGCTGACGCCACATATATCGAGCCTCTCACTCTGGACTTTCTAGAGCAGGTAATCGCTAAAGAACGTCCTGATGCCATCTTGGCAACTCTAGGAGGCCAGACCGCGCTAAATGCTGCAATAACACTCCATGAAAACGGGATCCTAGAAAGGTATCAGACAAGGCTAATCGGAGCAGATGTGGCTGCAATCAGACGTGGAGAGAATCGAGAAGAGTTTAGAGCTATCGTTGAAAAAGTCGGGGGAGAGTCTGCAAAGTCAATGATCTGCCAGAGCATCGATGAATGCCTTGAAGCAGTTGTAGAGCTCAATTACCCAGTGGTGGTAAGACCATCTTTCACTATGGGAGGCCTTGGCAGTGGTATCGCCTCTAATCAAAAGGAGCTAGAACAAATTGCTGGGGCTGGTCTTCGTTTCAGCCCAGTCAATGAGGTGCTGCTAGAGGAATCGATCATCGGTTGGAAAGAATTTGAGTTAGAAGTCATGCGTGATAACCATGACAATGCGGTAATTGTGTGTAGCATCGAAAATATCGATCCCATGGGAGTGCACACAGGAGATTCAATAACAGTAGCTCCTGCTTTAACCTTAACAGACGTCGAATTTCAGAACTTAAGAAACCTGAGTATCGCAATCATTCGTGAAGTTGGGGTGGCAACCGGCGGCTGCAATATCCAATTTGCCATAAATCCAGCAAATGGACGAGTGGTGGTAATCGAAATGAACCCAAGAGTTTCAAGAAGTAGCGCTCTTGCCTCGAAGGCGACTGGGTTTCCTATTGCCAAGATAGCTACGAAACTTGCAATTGGGTACTCATTAAATGAGATCCCCAATGATATTACCCAGAAAACGCCGGCCTCATTTGAGCCAACCCTTGACTACATCGTGGTGAAGATTCCCAGATTTGCCTTTGAGAAATTTCCAGAGGCAGATTCCCGTCTAACTACCACGATGAAAAGTGTCGGGGAAACGATGGCCTTTGGGCGCTCATTTCCGGAAGCGCTACAGAAAGCTATGCGAAGCCTTGAGAAGAAAGGCTCATCCTTTTCCTGGGATATTTCTGAAAACCTTGAAGAATTGATGAAGAAGATTGCCATTCCCACTCAAGAAAGGCTAGTTCAAGTACAACACGCCTTGGCGCTTGGCGCTTCAATTGAAGATGTTTTCGCTAGATGTGCCATAGATCCATGGTTTCTGTCCCAGATTGTTGAGATTAACAGCAGAGCAATGGAGATCAAAAACGCTCCGGAGTTGTCTCTTGAACTTCTCAGAGGTGCCAAAGCAATGGGATTTTCGGACCAGCAAATTGCAGAACTAAGGGGAGATAGTTCATCGGATGTCTTAAGGCTGCGCGAGAGATTGGGCTTATTCCCGGTATACAAAACAGTTGATACCTGCGCTGGTGAATTTGAGGCCTTTACTCCATATCACTACTCATCCTATGACTTAGAAAGTGAGGTCAAACCTCGAAGTAAACCTGCCATCTTGATTCTTGGAAGCGGTCCAAACCGTATCGGGCAAGGTATTGAATTTGATTACTCCTGCGTTCATGCGTGTTTTGCGCTCTCCGATGCAGGTTATGAAACCATCATGATCAATTGCAATCCAGAGACAGTTTCTACCGACTATGACACTGCTAATCGTCTCTATTTTGAACCTTTGACGGTCGAGGACGTTCTTGAGATATATCGAGCCGAACTGGCAGCAGGGCCCATTTCGGGAGTGATAGTTCAGTTAGGCGGGCAGACTCCTCTTGGCATTGCTGCTGCGCTAAAGGCTGCTGGTCTGCCAATTCTGGGAACTTCTCCCGAGGCAATACATCTAGCTGAAGATCGCGGCGCTTTTGGCAAAGTATTGGAAAAAGCTTCTCTTAGGGCTCCTGAGTTTGGAACTGGGTTTTCATTCCAAGATGCCCTAAAAGTTGCCACAGAGGTTGGATACCCAGTTCTAGTTCGACCTTCTTTCGTCCTTGGGGGGCGAGGAATGCAGATCGTTTACGATGATGCCTCCTTAGAGGGGTTTATAACTATCGCTGCACAAATTAATCCTGAGCATCCAGTTTTGATAGATAAATTTTTGGATGATGCCATAGAAATAGACGTTGATGCTCTCTATGACGGAAGCGAGCTCTATCTTGCAGGGATAATGGAGCATGTTGAAGAAGCGGGCGTTCACTCGGGTGACTCGGCCTGCGTAATTCCAGCACAGTCGCTAACCAAGGAATTAGTCACGCGAATTAGACAGGCCACAGAAAAGCTTGCTGCAAGCATTGGTGTTTTAGGGCTTATTAACATCCAATATGCGATCTCAAAGTCAAAACTCTATGTCTTAGAGGCAAACCCAAGAGCCTCTCGGACAGTTCCATTTGTTGGCAAATCAACGGGAATCCAAGTTGCCAAAGCGGCTGCATTAATCACAACAGGTGCCAAGATCTCCGATTTACGCCAGCAAAAGATGCTTCCAGTAACGGGAGATGGAATTGCTAGAGGAGTTAGCGTTAAAGAAGCGGTGCTTCCATTCAATCGATTTCGAAGAGTCGATGGTGAGGGTGTTGATACCGTCCTTGGTCCAGAGATGAAGTCGACAGGCGAGGTAATGGGAATCGCTTCAAGTTTTGGAGCGGCCTTTGCCAAGTCACAGATTGCAGCTTTTAGCGCACTACCACTAAGGGGTGCAATCTTTATATCTCTTGCAGATAAGGATAAGGAGGAATCACTGTCAGCTGTGAAGGAGTTATCTGAACTCGATTTCAAGTTATATGCAACCGCTGGAACCCATAGTTTCCTTGCCGCCCATGATGTAGCAACTGAGCTTGTTGCCAAACATGGCGAAAAGACTTCAAATACCGCTACGATCTCAGCAGTAGATCTGATCAACCGAGGCAAGATTGCACTTGTGATAAACACACCTTTTGGACGAGGTGCAGCTAAGGATGGGCGAAAGATACGGACTGCTGCAGTTGCCAGGGGGGTCTCCTGTGTTACCACCCTTCCAGGGCTAAAGGCTGCCGTTGAGGGAATAAAGGAACTTAGGCGAGGCAAGTTGATAGCTAAATCAATCCAAGAGTGGCACGCCTTGTGAGTTCAATAAATAGACGCGCCCAGCAACGAAATCTTGAGATCATCTCCAATAAAAAGGTCGGGGCCTATCATCACATGGTCCTTGCTGCGGGAGATATGGCTCAGCATTGCAGTGCCGGAAATTTTGTTGCCGTCTCAGTAGGCGGAACCGGATCTTCGATGATTCTACGTAGAGCATTCGCAATCTATCGGGCCAGTGATCGTGGGCAATATGGCGGAACCATTGAGTTAGTCATCGCACCTCAGGGACAGGGAAGTCGTTGGCTTACAAGCCTTGATATCCATGATGTAGTAGACATTGTTGGCCCTCTTGGTACTAGCTTTGGTATTCCAACCGAACCTGCATCGGCGCTCTTAGTTGGTGGAGGATATGGCTCAGCTCCGCTCTTTGGTTTGGCGGAGGTATTGAAGGAGCGCGGATGCCGAGTAGATATGGTCCTTGGAGCATCTAGCGCTGGAAAGATTTATGCCCCTCTTGAAGGAAAACGCAGTGTTAATTCTCTAACCATCACAACCGAGGATGGAGGAGCTGGAATTAAGGGCAGAGTTACGCAGGTTCTTCCAGATTTAATTGAAAAGCATGGAATTGAAATCATTTACTCCTGCGGTCCAATGCCGATGATTGCGGCAATTGAGGAAATTTCGTTCAAGGCTGGATTAGTTCATCAATGCGCTGTTGAAGAGGCTATGGCTTGCGGTATTGGAATTTGCATGACCTGCGTTCTTCCGGTTAGGGACCCAGATGGAGTGATAAAGATGACTCGTTCATGCATTGATGGTCCAGTGATGGATGGATCCAGGGTTATCTGGGATAGTTTGCGCAAAGTTCCTCTGGGAACATGGGGCTTTGATGGATAAGCAGTATCAAGCATTTGATCCAAGATGCAGATTTGGCAGGAAGTCTTTTCCCTCACCTATCTTCACAGCAAGTGGATGTGCCGGTTCTGGAAAAGAGCTTTCCCAATTCATTGGCTTAGATGAACTTGGTGCGGTAGTTACTAAGTCAATTTCAGTCAAACCTCGCTCGGGGAGAGCCACTCCGAGAATGGCAGAGACCCCGAGTGGCATGCTCAATTCCATTGGACTGCAAGGACCGGGCATAGATCAGTTCTTGGCCGAAGATATTCCTTGGCTTATCGCAAATGACGCTCGAGTCATCGTTTCCATATCTGGTGAAACCATTGAAGAGTATGCCTCTCTGGCCAGAAAACTTAGGGGAGTACCTGGCATAAGTGGAATTGAGGTAAACATCTCCTGCCCCAATGTGGAGAATCGAGGAATGGTCTTTGCCTGCGATCCGGTAGCTTCCAAATTGGTAGTCGAATCAGTAAGGAGAAATATTGGAGGCGAACTGCCAACAATTGTGAAGCTCTCACCTGATGTGACCGACCTTGTCGCTATTGCTGGAGAAGTTATTGCTGCAGGAGCTGATGGTCTTGCTTTGATAAATACTCTCCTTGGAATGGCAATAGATATTGATAACATGCGCCCAAAATTGGCGGGTATGACTGGAGGTTTATCAGGGCCAGCGATTAGACCAGTGGCAGTTAGAGCTATTTACCAGGTACATGCAGCGTTTAAGGGTATTCCAATCTTGGGAATGGGTGGCGTCGCATCAGGAAGAGACGCTCTGGAGTTAATTATGGCGGGTGCTTCAGCGATCGCGGTCGGCACTGCCAATTTCGGGGATCCAACGGCTGTCATAAAGGTCAAAAGTGAATTGATAGAACTACTAAAGGAACGGGGTTTTAATTCAGTGGCATCCGCGGTTGGGGTGGCTCATGAAAAGTAGTAGTCGGGTAATTCTAGCTCTCGACTTTAATGACATTCAAAGCAGTCGTTCGATGATAAATCAGACAAGAGAATTTATCGATATCTATAAGCTTGGACTGGAATTTTACTTAGCCAACGGCAAAGCTGCTATTAGGCAGATTCAGAAAGACTTTAGTGGGATTGAAATCTTTCTAGACCTCAAACTCCACGATATTCCAAATACCGTAGCGGGGGCTTGCAAATCATTATCTGATATCAATCCTAGATTTCTCACCGTGCATGCCTCTGGCGGCGCAAAGATGATAAGGGCTGCTGCCCAGGCCGTGCCCAATGTTGCAATCACCGCAGTCACAATTCTTACCTCACTTGATGAACAGCAAATGAAGGCTATGGGGCAAAACTCAAGTATCAAAGAATTGACTCTGCAACTAGCGAGAAATGCTGTCAGCTCTGGCGCTACGGCTATCGTCTGCTCACCGCTTGAAGCCTCACTTCTCAGGGAAGAGTTGGGCAAAGAGATCACCTTAATTACACCCGGGGTTAGGCCTGCTGGATCAGAGCGAGACGATCAAGAGCGAGTGATGACCCCAAAGCAGGCGATAGCGGCTGGAGCAGATTTTGTTGTAGTGGGCCGTCCGATTACTAAGGCGATTAATCCAATGCAGGCAGCAGAGGCGATTACGTCATCCCTAGCATGAATTGGTTTAATTAAGCCATGGGCGCGCCTCCAACTCTAAGCATTGAGCAGAGGCGTCAGGCACTGGCAAAAGCCGTTGCGGCTAGAAAGTTGCGTGCAGCGTTTAAGGAAGAGATTCGGCTAGGAAAGAGGATTTGGCAAGATGCGTTTAGAGCCGAAGATGAGTCAATCAAAAAGATGCGAGTGCGGGAGTTAATCGAATCCCTCCCAGGAGTTGGAGAGATTCGAGCTAGGAATATTCTCGAGAAGGCAGGAATATCGCCAACCCGCAGAGTTGGTGGAGTTGGTAGGAGCCAATATTTGAAATTGCTCCAACTAATGAAGGCGGACTCATGAGTAAGCGTGGCAAACTCATGGTTCTTTCAGGTCCTGGTGGCGTCGGCAAGAGCACCATCGTTTCAAAGCTGGTGGATAGCCCCGCTTTCTATTTTTCAGTATCAGCCACAACTCGCGCGCCAAGGCTCGGTGAAGTTGATGGAAAGTCATATCATTTCATTAGTGATCAAGCCTTTGACGATCTCATTTCCAAAGATTTGCTACTTGAATGGGTTGAGTTTGCTGGAGCAAGATATGGAACCATGAAGGCTCCGGTCGAAGAGGCACTCTCTAAGGGAAGTAACGTTGTCTTGGAAATTGAAATTCAAGGAGCTCGCCAAGTAAAAGCATCTATGCCTGAGGCAATAATGGTCTTTCTTAAGCCTCCCTCCTTTGCAGAACTTGAGTCCCGCATCGTTAGTAGAGGAGCTGATTCGCCTGAAAGGATTGCAGCCCGCCTAGACCTCGCCCGAAGCGAGATGGCTGCCGCTAGCGAATTTGAGTATGTTCTGGTGAATCATCGAGTCGAGGATGTGCTTGATGCACTGCTATCCTTGGCCACTTCATAGAGTCTATGAAGGTAAACCTTACGAATTAGCCTTAACGAGGGAGTGGCTGTGGCGACATTAGATGGCATTACAAATCCACCTATCGATGAACTGCTGGATAAGGGCGGTTCCAAATATTCACTAGTGTTATACGCTGCTAAAAGGGCACGCCAGATCAATGCTTACTACTCACAACTTGGTGAGGGCCTTCTTGAGTACGTGGGTCCGCTAGTTGAAACCCATGTGCATGAAAAACCTCTCTCAATTGCCATGCGTGAGATTAATGATGGCCTGCTAACAATTGAGAACCTCGAACCACAGAGTTAAGAAAAGCCATGAGTGGCGAAAAGATATTCTTTCCAAGAGGCCGCCAGGTTGTCCTGGGTGTTTGCGGGGGAATTGCAGCCTACAAGGCCTGCGATCTACTTCGTCGTTTGCAAGATGCTGGTTTCCTAGTCCGTGTGATCCCTACCCAATCAAGTCTCAATTTTGTTGGCCGTGCCACCTGGGAAGCGCTCTCAGGACAACCGGCTTTAAGTACAGTTTGGGAAAATCCTGCACAGGCCTCTCATCTAGCGGCTGCCGATAGCGCAGATCTTATTGTAATCGCTCCAGCCACAGCGGAGACCATTGCAAAGATTGCCCAAGGACGAGCAGTTGACTTACTAACCACGACAGTGCTCGCTTCTACTGCTCGGGTCTTAATAGTTCCAGCGATGCACCCGAATATGTGGCTCAATAGGGCCACGATTCAAAACGTAGAAATTCTTCGCTCACGCGGTGTAATCGTTATGGATCCCGAAGTTGGCCGTCTGTCAGGAAAAGACTTTGGAGTCGGAAGGTTTCCAGAGACCTCTGCGATAGTTTCTCAAGTGCTGAAGCTCTCTAAGGCGGAGTTGCTCCTTGAGGGAAGAAAAGTCCTCATTACTGCAGGAGGAACTCGAGAGGAAATTGATCCTGTTAGATTTATCGGAAATAAATCCAGCGGGCGGCAAGGTTTAGCCATTGCCTTTGAAGCCTTAAGAAATGGTGCAGAGGTAACAGTTGTTGCTGGTCAGACCGATCCGTTTGAATTAGAAGGAGCAGAGATTGTTAGGGTAAATACCGCAGATGAGATGAGATCAGCGGTAGAGAGCAAATTTACTAGTAGCGATGCGCTAGTGATGGCAGCAGCTGTTGCTGATGCCAGGCCAGCTATGAGCTCTGCAACAAAGATTAGGAAGAATGAGCTCAAGAGGATCGATCTGACTGCCAACCCGGATATCTTGTGCAAAGTGTCCCAAAAGAAGAATAGGGGTCAGGTGATCGTTGGCTTTGCAGCCGAAACTGTATCTGACCTGATCAAGGCTGGCGGCGAGAAATTGATAAATAAGAACGCAGATCTGCTCTATGTCAATGATGTATCAGGTGGGGCAATATTTGGAGAGGATCAGACAAGCGGAGTTCTTATTGGCCTTGGCATAGAGCCTGTTTTTTTCAATGGCGCCAGTAAATATGAAGTAGCAAAGAGCATAGTCAAGAATATTGCCAAGAAACTGGAGAAGAGTGGTGGCTAAGCGCCTTTTTACATCAGAATCAGTCACCGAAGGCCATCCGGACAAGATTGCCGATGCTATTTCTGATGCAATTCTTGATTCTCTTCTAGCCCAAGATCCCAAGAGTCGTGTGGCTTGTGAAACCCTGATTACTACAGGACAAGTTCACGTCGCAGGTGAGGTTACAACAGATGGCTATGCCGATGTCATGGGACTAGTTCGTGAAACAGTATTAAACATTGGTTATGACAGCTCTGAAAAGGGATTTGATGGAAATAGTTGTGGGGTCTCAATTTCTATTGGTCAGCAGTCACCCGATATCGCTGTTGGCGTTGATCACTCTTTCGAGGAACGGGTTGCTGCGTCAAAGGACCCCCTAGATCTGCAGGGAGCCGGAGATCAGGGATTGATGTTTGGCTATGCCACCCGCGATACCAAAGAGTTAATGCCTCTTCCAATCGCCATGGCCCATAGGCTTGCTGAACGCCTTTCAGGTGAGCGAAAGAATGGTCAACTCAGTTATTTGCGCCCTGATGGAAAGACTCAAGTAACTATTGAATATGACGGCGATAAGCCGGTTGCGCTAAATACGGTGGTAATTTCCTCGCAACACGCTCCTGAGATTGACATTGAAAAGAAGATGACGCCAGAAATTAGAAAGTATGTAATAGATCCGGTTGTCGCCTCATTTGATCTACCAGCGAATGATGCTCGTATTCTAGTTAATCCCACCGGAAGATTTGTCGTTGGCGGTCCCATGGCAGACACCGGTATTACTGGACGCAAGATAATCGTTGATACCTACGGAGGAATGGCTCGCCATGGAGGGGGAGCTTTTAGTGGCAAGGATCCTTCAAAGGTCGATCGTTCCGCTGCTTATGCGATGCGTTGGGTGGCCAAGAACATTGTAGCTGCAGATCTTGCTGAGCGCTGTGAAGTTCAGGTGGCCTATGCAATTGGCAAGGCCCAGCCTGTCGGCTTATTTGTTGAAACATTTGGCACCGAGAAGGTTCCAGTTCAGCAAATCTCTGATGCACTCTTAAGGGTATTTGATCTAAGGCCGGGTGCAATCATTCGAGATCTAAATCTACTTCGCCCAATCTATTTGAAGACTAGCGCCTACGGTCACTTCGGTCGTGAGTTAGCTGAGTTCACTTGGGAGAAGAATGACAAGGCAAGCGCGCTGGCTGCAGCTGTAAAGGGCTAAGGACTGCTGTGGCCACAGATAAGCCACTTACCCTGCGCCGTCAGAAAGGCAGCACATCTTCAAAACAGCGACAGCGTTCCGATAGTCTGCAAGTTGAAGTCTTAGTTGACACTGGAGTCTTTCATCTGGATCAACCATTCTCATACTTTGTTCCAGAGGAGATGAGAGATTCGGTTTGTGTCGGCTCTTTAGTAAGGGTTCCTTTTAAGAACGATTTAAGAAATGGAGTGGTTCTATCGACTAGCTCTTCCCACCAGGCTGCCCTAAAGCCCATTTGCGGTCTTCTGAGCAGTGTTTGCCTGAGAGAAAGCTTCTTAGAGTACACAAAGAAGGTCTCCGAGCGATATATCTCAAATCAAGCGTCAATTCTCTCTGCTGCTCTACCAAGTTTTACAAAGACGGCCAATGAAGCTTCTCAAGCGAACTTTCGCCATGTCCGAAGAAGCTCAAAACCTCAGAGGAAGCTCTTTCTTTTGAATCGCCTTGAATCAATCGAATCTAGAGTGCAGAGAATGGCCTCGAATGCTAAAGGTTCAAATTTGCTGATCATCGTTCCTACTCAAAAAGATATAGAGAGGCTTAAACTCGGTTTGCCAAGATTAGAACAGCTGGTGGTGGAGATTGGCTCACACCTAAGTCCAAGCCATAGAAGGAAGAACTTCCAGGTTGCAGCAACGGCGCAATCCCTCATTGTTATCGGGACCCGAAGCGCGATTCTTGCTCCGATGGCCACGGTAGATGAAATCGTGGTAGCTGATGACTCCGTTGAACATTTCCAAGAGCAAAAAGCGCCTTATTGGAATTTACGGGATATGGCTCTACTTCGCTCAGAAGCCGAACATTGTAATCTGAGCTTTATATCGCATTCACCCTCTCTCGAATTAGCCCGCCTTGTAGATTTGGGTTGGATTTCTCTAGTTTCTGAACGAAGGTTCCTGACAGGCCACCGGGCAAGTATTGCAACAGAACCCGATTCCTACCACGGGACCATTCGAAAAGCGCTGAAGATTGGGCCGGTGCTAGTAAGCGTTGCAGATCGGGGTTATGCAAATACTTTCTCCTGCCAGAGATGTCGTAATCGAGCGCTTTGCAAATGTGGAGGAAGGCTATTGATGGGCACGAAGAATCATTATTCATGCTCTATCTGCGACTATCAAAGCGATCAATGGCGCTGCCGTACATGTCAGTCAGATCAGATTCGGATAATTAGGGGCGGAGCTGAGAAGATTGTTGAAGAACTTGGCAAAGCATTTCCCAAGGTCGCGGTTTTTACTAGTACTGGTGACAAGCAGATTACTCAGGTTGATCCTTCGCCTTGCATCGTAGTTTCAACCTTTGGGGTAGAGCCAGAGGTTCATGGACAATATGCCGGAGCTGTTCTACTTAATGGAGAGGCCTTACTCAATAGGCCCTTTATTCGTGCAGAAGAGGAGCTGCGTTTTAGATGGTTCAAATTGGCTGCAAAAGTTCGCTCCTCGGGGTTTATCTATCTATCTCTTCCTTCAAGGCATCATCTTTCACAAGCTTTAATCGCAGATAACGTAATGCGCGCTATTCGATTTGAGAGCGCAGAAAGAGAGGCTGTTGCACTTCCTCCTTCTTTCAGAATTCTGCAAGTATCAGGTGAGGAGCGTTCGATGTCTGCCCTTAGAAGAAAGCTTTTGGAGCAGTTCAAAGAATTGGAGATCCTCGCATCCTCAGATAATCGAACAATTCATTTGAAGGTCTCTCATCAGTGTGCTCAATCACTATCAATCTCGCTTAAGGCGCTTCAGAAGTATCGCTCTGCAGCTGGACTGGAGCTCCTTTCGATTCGCGTAGATCCATACAAAGTATGATTGCTTATACGTAAGTTAGAATGCATGCATGGCAATTCGACGAATACGCTTTTTTGGGGATCCGGTTTTAACCACTCCTGCTAGTAAGGTAACCGATTTTGATAAGGAATTGGAGAGTTTAGTAAAAGATCTGACTGAAACGATGATTGATGCCCCTGGGACAGGTCTGGCAGCCCCTCAGATAGGTGTGCCTTTGAGAGTTTTTGTTTGGCACGTCGATGAAGTTTCTGGCCACTTGGTAAATCCAACCCTGGATTTGGGTGAAGAAATACAGGAAGGCGATGAAGGCTGTCTATCTTTTCCGGAACTTTCCTATCAGACGCCGAGAGCGATCAGAGCTGTGGCAAAAGGCTTTGATCTGCATGGTGAGCCTCTTGTTATTGAAGGTACTGAACTTTTGGCCAGAGCTCTCCAGCATGAGACGGATCATTTGAATGGAATCCTCTTTATTGATCGATTATCGCAAGAGCTTCGAAAAGAGGCGATGAAGGAGATCAGACAAGCTGAGTGGTTCTTGGCTGCCAATGAAGCAGGATCTGCTCCGCAAATCCGTCTCTCTCCTCATTCAACATTTGGCAAAAGTCTTTAATTGAAAGATAGCTCGTGAAGATTCTTATTGCCTCTTCATCTCATCTTGGAGTAGAACTTCTGGAGCACCTGCGAAAGTCAGAACATGAGGTCTTAGGAGCCATTTCATCCCCTGATCGAGCAAGTGGACGTGGACGATCAAAAAGCAGTAATGAATTTGCTACTTACTGCCAAGGGCTTGGAATCATCCTCCATAGGCCAAGGAATGATCAGGAACTTTCAGCAGCCCTTAAGGAAAGTAACACAGAACTGGTCATAACACTTGCCTATGGGAGATTGGTAAGGGGGAATGAACTTGAAATCCCTAAGTACGGCTGGCTCAATGTTCATTTCTCACTGCTGCCTAGATGGCGAGGTGCCTCTCCGATACAGAGTGCGATTGCAGCAGGAGATAGCAGTACTGGTATTACGGTCTTTAAATTGGATAAAGGTATGGATACCGGACCGATCTACTCCACACTGGTTTATGAATTGACAGAACGCTCAAGAAGTGGCCAAGTGCTCGATCAGCTTGCATCTCTTGCGATTGAGCCAGTACTTAAGGCCCTTGAGATGATTGAATCTGGACAATCCCCTAAAGCGCAGAGTTCTAATGGGATTACTTTGGCACCGAAGATATTGAAGGGTGAGGGAAAGATTGATTGGAATAGAGATTCAAGACAGATTGATCGACAGATAAGGGCGCTGCATCCATGGCCTGGAACTTACAGCAGAGTAAATGACACGCGAGTTGCAATCATCGAAGCCAAACCCATCGATGCAAGCGGTTTTGCCGGTGAAATTCTCTCCTTAGAACCACTGATAGTGGCAACAGGTTCAGGGGCACTTGAAATATCTCGGGTTAAACCTGAAAACAAGAAGGAGATGAGTAGTGTTGAATGGTTAAGGGGGGCAAGAATCTCATTGCCATGTGTTTTTGAATGAGCAAGAGCTTTCGAAGAATAGACAATCCAAGGCTCTTAGCATTTGAAGTACTTGCGCAAGTTCTACTTGAGGGCGCATATAGCAATCTGATACTTCCGAAGGTCCTAAGCGAATCAGCTCTTGATTCTAATGATCGCGCTTTTGCAACCGAATTGGTCTATGGAACTCTTCGTATGCAGGGCCGTCATGATCACTTCATTGCCTCTGCCAGTGATAGAGTCCTAGAAAAGATTGATTTGAAAACGCTTATAGTTTTAAGAATGGGCACGCATCAATTGAAACAGCTGAGAGTACCCAGCCATGCCGCGATTTATGAGAGCGTGGAGCTTGCTAAGAAGGTAGTAGGAAAATCAACGGCCTCCTTTGTCAATGCTATCCTGCGAAAGATTGATTCATTAGATTTTGAGCAACTGGCCAAAAACCATGGAACGTATGCTCGCTTATCGATCGAATTTTCGCATCCAGAGTGGATAATTAGTTCCTACCTTGACTCTCTCAAAAGTAGGGATGAAGTAATTCAACTACTGGGGGCAAATAACATTGCCGCCAAGCCAACTTTGATTGCCTGGCCGGGGAGAGCAAGTGTTCAAGAACTCTTAGAATCCGGAGCTATGCCAATAGAAGGTAGCTTCGTTGCCGCCTCTCTCGATGGAAATCCAGGCGATGTTGCTGCTGTGAGACAGAGGCGAGCCGGAGTTCAAGATCTAGGTTCACAAATTGTTGTTGAAAAGTTTTACGATACTTTCAAACCCAATCTTCGCTGGTTGGACCTATGCGCCGGTCCTGGGGGAAAGGCGGCTTATCTATCAGCGCTTCTCAATCGTGATGGGGGGGAATTCCTTGCTAACGAGATATCTGCCGAGCGTGCAAAGCTGGTTTCTCAAGTATTGCACCATGGAGAAGTTCGCGTGGGTGATGGACGCTGCATGCCGGCAGAGTTGGGCAAGTTTGATCGAATAATTCTTGATGCACCCTGTACTGGTATTGGGGCTCTAAGGCGAAGGCCTGAGGTTCGTTGGAGGCGTAGCCTAGAAGACCTAAGAAGTTTGACCCATTTACAGAGCGAGCTGCTGAATTCAGCAGTGACTCTACTTGTTCCCGGTGGAGTGATTGCTTATGTGACTTGTTCATCGCATCAAGCAGAGACCAAGTTTCAAATCCGATCATTTCTTAAGCGCCATAGTAATTTTTCCAGAATTGCCGTAAAAGATGAACGCGCAGATATTGACGGTGATTTACAATTATGGCCACATCGAGATGGCACCGATGCTATGTTTCTATCGCTTCTAAAGAATGAGGGGACGAATCGATGATAAGGATATGCCCCAGTATTCTCAATGCCAATTTCGATAATCTACCTGGAGAGATAAGTCGAGTGGCATCAAGTGCTGATTTCATTCACCTGGATGTCATGGATAATGTTTTCGTCCCGAATTTTACATTTACACCAGAGCGTACTAGAGAGATAGTTCAGTCCTCCATTCTTCCTGTTGATGTTCACCTCATGGTGGCAGAGGTTGATAGCAAAGTAGCTGATTACTCATCAGAGAACGCTGCAAGTATTACAGTTCACTACGAAGCTTGCGCCGATCCACGGCAAACCCTCAGAGATATCCGTTCTCTTGGCAAGAGATCAGGGCTTGCAATAAGACCAGCAACGCCAATTGAAGTCGTTGAAGAACTTCTAGAGTCGATAGACATGATTGTGGTGATGACGGTTGAACCAGGCTTTGGTGGGCAATCCTTCATGGAATCTCTAATGCCAAAGGTTGAAAAGGCTCGTAACTATCTAGATCAAAAGAAACTAGATGATGTTTGGCTTCAAATCGATGGAGGAATTTCGTTAAAGACCATCGAGATAGCTCGGCAGGCTGGGGCCGATACATTTGTTGCCGGTTCGGCCGTCTATGAATCAAAGGACCCTGCCGAGATGGTAAGGAAATTGCGCTTTTTGGCTAGCAATTGCGGATAGGTTAATTAGACCCGAACAACGTAATCAATTGGGCAAAATTGGCCAATGACTTTTCAACCATCTTCGTTCAAGAGCTTTGAGTCGCTATGGGAGGAACTGAATTTGATTGCAATTGATAAGCCCTCTGGTAATGCACGTTAAGTCTTTCGGAAAATGGATTGCATGCAATCTGTAGGAGGTGCTGGAGGAGGTGTGGGAGGTTTGGTTAGCAGGTGAGCGCGAATCAGATGAAATCCTAGCTACAGAGAAAAGTCAGTTTCCCTCTAACTTGCAGGTTCTCATGATTGGGCGTGGCTTTTCCCTTGACGATATCTACGGAAAGTTGTGACGATGAGCTCTGCTAATTCGGTGTTAAAGGCTCCCTTCCAATTGAGGGTTCTCTCTGGGAATCGGCAAGTCAGACCTAGAAACAGGCCGGCTATCGCAAACGAAGTGGTGTTAGAAACCTTGTCTTTGTTGACCCTGATAAGAGGCGTTCTTAGTTCTGCTGTTGTCACTCATTTTCTTGCGACTATACTTGCCTGGCAGATTATTCAAAAATGATTTGAATGGGGCATTCATGGCAAATTGGCCAAGTACATGTGATCCAAAAGGTCCGATGAAGCGCTCCATTGGAATTCTGAATAGGCAAAAAATCCAATCACAAGACGCAGGCGCACTATCTGAATCAGCAAAAAGATTTGCCGATGGCTCAAGATACAGAATAGAGATCCCTTCTGTTGAAGGTCCTAGTGCATTTAAGACTGTGGTAGATGAGGCCAAAAAATATAGGTTAGTAATTGATCGAATTTCGCAAGGCTCTGGAATCATGATGCAAACTGATGCTGAAATAAAGCAGATGGTTGCAATTGGAAAAGAGGAAAAAATAGAGGTTTGCTTATTTGTAGGTCCTAGAGCTGCATGGGATATTGGAAAACAGGTAACAGCTTCAGCAGGTGTAATTGCCTCACCAACTCTTCGCGGAGCAGATCAACTTAGGTACGCTCTTGAAGATGTAGTCCATGGTGTTAATTTGGGCCTACGAAGTGTGCTAGTTGGAGATCTTGGTTTACTTAAAGTCTTGGGTCAAGCAAAATCTAAAGGAGATCTACCCAAAGATTTGATTCTTAAAACCTCAGTTGCCCTAGTTTGTAATAACCCAGCAACTGCTGCTCTACTTGAGGATTTAGGGGCCTCTACTTTGAATCTAGCCACCGATTTATCATTACAACAGATCTCAGCCATAAGATCACAGGTCGATATTCCAGTTGATATTTATGTTGAAGGTCCAGATGATTTTGGTGGTGCAGTGCGCCATTATGAAACTCCAGATCTGGTTCGAGTGGCAGCTCCGATCTATCTGAAGTTTACTATTAGAAACTCCCCTGGGCTTTACCCATCTGGTGCTCATATTCAAGGATTGGTTGAGTCAACCGCTAGAGAGCGAGTTCGCCGGGCAGCCATTAGTAAAGCAATACTTGATAGATATGGTTTATGCAATAAGTGAGCACATCAATTAACTTAAAGCTTTTGATTTTTGGCGGAACAGGCGTGTTAGGCACTGCAATTGCAGAAAAGTTTAGAGAAAAGGGTTACGAAGTAACTTATGGTGTACGTGAAGTTACTAATCCAAAGGATCAATTCCTGCTGCCAGTTACAGCTGGATCTGTGCCAGAGCTACTAAGAGGTCAATCATTTGATGCCGTGGTCTTTGCTCAGGGAGAAAACATTAATGACTCGGTCATCAATAGCTCGCTGGAGGACTTAAATAGATTATTTGAGGCAAATGTCACTTTTATAAGCGAAACAACTAAAGCGCTAATTTCCCACAACCTAATCAAACATAAGGCAAAGATTGTAATTTTGAGCTCATTTTGGGAGCAGTTAACCCGACAAGACAAGATGTCCTACACCGTTACCAAAGCTGCAGTTGGTGGCTTAGTGAGATCAATGGCAGTTGATTTGGGAAATGCTAGAAGTATTTTAGTAAATGGCTTATTACCAGGAGTAGTGGACTCTCCTATGGCCAGGGGATTACTAAAGCCAGAGCAGATCGAAAATGTGCAGTGGCAAACCCCAGGACATGAAATGGTCATACCAAGTGATGTTGCAAGTGCAACATACTTACTTGGTTGTGAAGAAAATACCGCAATTTCGGGCCAATCTCTCTTTGTAGATCATGGCTTTTCCATAGCTAGAGTTCTTTAGGATTTCTTCTGGTGAGTATTGAGTTACTTGATAAGGACTCAGTAGTTGATTACCTAATTGGCAAGAAGGTTTTTTCTTCGAAAGACAACCCACAGGTTGAAATCTTAACTGGTGGTGTTTCAAATGTAGTTTTTGCAATTACGACTAGAAATCAGAAGATGGTCCTAAAGCAAGCGCTCGCCCAATTAGCGGTAAGTGAAAAATGGGTGGCAGATCAAAGAAGAGCAATCGTAGAGGCAGATGCCATTGAATTATTTAATCAAATAAGTCCGAAGCAGGTTCCTAAGTTGTTGTTTCGAGATCCTGAGCGGTCTATCTTGGTATTAGAAAGAGTCGAGCTAGGCAGCACTGTCTGGAAATCTGATCTATTGGCTGGAAAAATAAACCCAGATATCGGTGCCAAGTTAGGCCACACACTTGCTAGCTGGCACAACTTTGGGCAGCAAAATCCAGGTGCAAAAGAAAGGTTCATGGAGGACTCCCTATTTGACCAACTTCGAATTGATCCGTTTTATCGATTTGTGGCAAGCAAGAATCCGCAATTGCAAGTATCAATTCAAAAGTTAATCAATGATCTTGAAGGTGATAAGAGTTCTATAGTGCATGGCGATTTTTCGCCAAAAAATATCATGATTTCGATGAGTGATGAGGTTTTCATCCTAGATTTTGAGGTCACCCATGTTGGAAACCCAGTTTTTGATATAGCCTTTCTTATCGCTCATTTACTATGCAAATTTTTTCACGCTCCAGCAGTTCTTCAAGCAAAATTGCTAGCTAATACAGCAAATTCATTCAAGAATGAGTATGGAAAATTGCGAGAAATATCCCCATCATTTCTAAATCACGCAGCGCTAATTGCATTGGCAAGGATTGAAGGAAAATCTCCGGTAAATTACCTTACTGAGGATGAACAACATAAATTGCAAAAACATACTAAATGTTTACTGGCGCATGGCAAAAGGTTGACTTTGGCTGAGTTATTCAAGATGAGTGCTAAATGAAGATAAGTAAGGTGCTGGGCTACCAGGTTCTAGATTCCAGGGGCAGACCAACGGTGGCGGCATCAATTTCACTAACTGATGGCACAACCCACACCGCACGCGTTCCCTCTGGCGCTTCAACCGGAGTGCATGAAGCAAAGGAGTTACGTGATATTGGTGGTGAGTACTCTGAAGTTTTTTATGCTGGCCTTTCGGTTTGGCAAGCAGTTGAAAATATAAACCGAGTAATCGCACCCTGCTTAGTTGAGGAGTTAATTGATTTAGCAGCGGTAGATAATCTGTTAGTTGATTTAGACCCTTCTGCAGATCACGCCAAGCTAGGAGCGAATGCAACTCTTGCTGTTTCCTTGGCGGCTAGCATCGCTGCGGCACACTCACAAAATAGATCACTAGCTAGATACTTTCAACCAGAGTCAGAATTAAATATTCCAATGCCGATGGTCAATATTCTTTCTGGTGGTGCCCATGCTAATGAAGCGATGGATATTCAAGATCTATTGATCGTGCCAATAGGCGCCACCTCATTTACGCAAGCACTTTCTTGGATCGTAGCAATACGTGAGACTGCAGCTGAATTGGGAAGAATGTCTGGGTTTGTTACTAATTTGATTGCTGATGAGGGTGGTTTAGCAATTCCTTTTGATTCAGTCGAAAAGGCCTGTCAATTTGTAATTAACGCAATAGAAGCATGTGGGCTGAAAGCAGGTGATCAAGTGAGCTTGGCCTTAGATGTAGCTTCTACTCAATTCTTTCAAAATGGTGTATATAATTTGAGAAATGCAAAGAAGATCTTTTCTTCTGAACAATTTGTCACATACATCAATGATTTAGTATCAAATTATCCAATAGTCTCAATAGAAGATCCATTTGCAGAAGATGATTGGATCACATGGCAAAAATTTGTACAGATTGCACCGAAGAAACTTCAAGTTTTAGGTGATGATCTATTGACCACAAATCTGACTAGACTAAATCGGGCAATTGATGAAAAAAGCGCAAATTCAATATTGATCAAAGCCAATCAAAATGGATTAGTCACCTCAACATTGAATGTGTTAAAGCAGGCAAAAGCAAATAACTTTAAAACCGTAGTATCAGCACGATCTAGAGAGAATGAGGATTCATGGTTAGCTGACTTAGCAACTGGCTGGGCAGCTGGCCAAATCAAAGTTGGCTCTACCCACGGAAGTGAAAGAAATTCGAAGTGGAACAGATTGCTTGAACTTGAGGTTATTGAAGAAACTAAGTTTTTGAATCCATATATTTAATGTGAATGGCGCGGTACGTAGTCGCCAGTACTACCAACTAGAAAATCTAGGTCAGCCCCAAGGTGAGCTTGTTGAACATGCTCAATATAGATTTTGGTCCAACCACGATCTGCCTTTGGTTTTGGCGGAATCCAAGCAGCTTTTCTCTTTGCTAACTCTTGATCAGATATTAATAAGTTTAGTTTTCTATTTGGCACATCTAACACAATTTCATCGCCATTCTCAACAAAAGCTAAAGGACCGCCTGCAGTAGATTCCGGAGAGACATGTAGAACTACAGTTCCATACGCAGTACCACTCATTCTGGCATCCGAAATCCTGACCATATCGGTAACACCTTGTTCTAGCATCTTCTTTGGCATAGGTAGGTTTCCAACCTCAGGAAAACCTGGATAACCCTTGGGTCCCGAATTTCTTAATACTAAAACAGTGTCTGCTGTAACAGGAAGACTTGGATCATCCGCGATCTTCAAATACTCTTCAATTTCATTAAATACTAGTGCTTTACCTTTATGCGTTAGTAATTTTGGCGTTGCAGCTGAGACTTTAATAATCGCGCCATTCGGAGCAAGTGAACCTCTAACTACAACAATGCCGGCACCTGCTGCTTGAAATGGTTTATTGGCTGGGGTAATAACCTCTCTGTTCCAATTCTGTGCACCATCGATATTTTCTTTTACCGTTTTACCAGTAACAGTTATGTGGTCTGTATGTATTAAATGCGAAATTTCCTTCATCACCGTTGGGACGCCACCAGCATCAAAAAACTCCTCCATTAGGAATCTTCCACTTGGCATCATATTTGCAATTACTGGAACGTCTCTACCTAACTTATCAATATCATCAAGATTAAGTGGCACACCAACTCGACCGGCAATAGCCAACAAGTGAACAACAGCGTTTGTTGAGCCGCCAATTGCAGCCAATATTCTTATTGCATTTTCAAATGCCTTTCTATTTAGAACTTTAGAAAGTCTTAAATCCTCCTCAACCATCTTCACAATTCTGCGTCCGGATAGATGAGCGAGCGCAAACTTGCGAGAATCAACTGCAGGTATTGCGGCAGCTCCTGGTAGCTGAACACCCAATGCTTCCGTTACGCATGCCATTGTTGAGGCTGTTCCCATAGTCATACAAGATCCTTGGCTTCTAGCAGAGCATGACTCCATTGCCATAAAGTCTTCAAAAGAGATCTTGCCACTTCTAACCTGCTCGCTATATTTCCAAACTAATGTGCCAGATCCAACTGCCTCACCACGATATCTGCCATTTAACATCGGTCCACCAGTAATCATTAGAGCCGGTAGATCAACACTTGCTGCTCCCATTAACAACCCAGGTGGGGTCTTGTCGCAATTTCCAAGAAGCACAACGCCATCTAGTGGATGAGATCTGATTAGTTCTTCAACCTCCATGGCCAACAAATTTCGATAAAGCATTGTGGTTGGTCGTTGCAAAGACTCACTAAGTGACATTGCTGGGAATTCCAGTGGAAATCCACCGGCCTCCCAAACGCCACGCTTCACTGCTTCTGCGACATGATCTAATGAACCATTGCAGGGATTTAATTCAGACCAAGTATTCGCAATACCAATCACTGGCCTGCCATCAAAGACATCTGGAGCATAACCTTGATTACGCAATCGCTCACGGTGGATGTAGCCACCTTTATCTTTTAATCCAAACCAGTACTGGCTACGGCGATCAAACTTTTCTTCGGTCAAACTAGCCACCATCCAATCTTTTTTTCACTCTCAATTACTGAGAATTCTCCGATGCTAGAGTTTTAGTATTCTAGTTCAAATGAGTAGAAAGTTCATCCATAACGGATGAGAAGGCAATAATGAAAAATGCGCGCCTCGGCCCGATTAATCAGGAAAAGCCTGCGGTGATTGTCCCTGATACGGAGGCGATCGACGCTCTACTTCGCCGGGTCGAGGAAGTAGTTATTGCAATACAATATGTCTGGGTTGATCACGATGCCGCAAAAAATCAATTTGGAAAAGGCCTGTCAATTAGCTCGTAGAGTTGAATCACCAACTACTTCGCCGCTTCAAAAACGGGAATGGGAGGCTGTTAGAGCTATGGTTAAGCCGCATGAAGTGGATGCGGTGATGGATCAGTTATTCTCTACTTGGGCTAGAGGAATTCTAGTTACCGATATGCACTCCTGTAACTGTAAGGATCTATTCAAGATATTGGATTAGTGCATCAAGTCCTGGTTCTTTAAGATGCAGTTCAGCGCTTTTGTTGAGAATCTCTTTTCCCATATAGCTAACTCCAAAGCCAGCCAGTTCAATCATCTCAACATCATTGGCTCCATCGCCAACAGCTACGGTCTTATCTAGAGGAATCTTGTGAGATGTGGCAAAATCTCTAAGGGCTTGAGCCTTGGCTGCTCTATCTACGACGCTTGAGGTGAGCCTGCCACTGATTTTGCCGCTAACCACTTCTAAGGTATTTGCGCGTATAAAATCAAGCTTAGTACCGGCAAATAATCGATCCAGTACATTGTGAAAACCACCCGAGACGGCTCCTATCAGGTATTCTCTGTCTCGAAGATACTTATAGAGGTTTTCAAAGCCAGGAGCAAATGAAATTTCACTCAAGACTTCATCAAAGACTGACTCAGGAAGCCCTTCAAGTAGTGCTATTCGTTGGGATAGGGCTTGCATGAAATCAATTTCTCCGCGCATAGCACTGTCTGTTACCTGCGAGACCTTGCTCCCATGTTCAGACTTTGCCGCAAGTAGGTCAATCACCTCTTGCTCAATCAGGGTTGAATCGACATCAAAGAGTATTAGTTGGTATTTCATATCAAATCACAGGCGATATCTAGCCCGACTAGTGCATCCTTCAAATCCGACGCAATGGCATCTAGATGGGCTGGGTCTAGCTCTATCTCGAGAGCCATGATCAAGCGGCCTGCCATGAATATCTCTTGTCTATCCAGAATGCTCAAAGTGAAGGGTCTTAAGGTTTTATCCAGGATCTGATTGGGAACTTGGCTTGCCGCTCCGCTTATTAGAACAATTGCTCGCGCCTTCACCGCTGAATTTTAGCGAATACTGATTAGTGACGAGGTATCTTGTCACCCTATGGAACCCTTACTGCGCTGCGAAGATGTCGAAGTATTTCGTGGAAATAAGCGCATCCTGGGCCCCATCTCCTGGCAGATTAATAGCCAGGAGAGGTGGGTAATACTTGGTCCCAATGGATCTGGAAAAACTACCTTGCTCCAACTTCTTGCTGCGCTGATTCATCCCAGTAAGGGAAGTGTTGAAGTTTTGGGCCAGAAAATGGGGTCTGTTGATGTCTTTGAATTGAGACCTCGAATTGGGTTTACCTCAAGTGCCATCATGGAGATTTTGCCAGCAGATGAAAAAGTAATTGACATTGTCTTAACAGCCGCTTATGGGATAACTGGTAGATGGCAGGAAGATTATGACCTTTGGGATGAATCTCGAGCAAAAGCGCTACTAAATATCTTTGGCGTCAGAGAGTTAGGAGAGAGGATTTTCCGCACTCTTAGCGAGGGCGAGAAGAAACGAGTACAGATTTCTAGAGCTCTAATGGCAGATCCGGAAATTCTTCTACTTGATGAACCAGCAGCCGGTCTTGATCTAGGCGGACGTGAGGATATTCTCTCCCGTATTACTTCATACACCAGTGAAGAGCGCGCACCTGCAACCGTGATAGTCACGCACCACATTGAGGAGATTCCTGCCGGAAGTACACATGCCCTTCTCCTCAAAGATGGTCAAGCTCTAAATGCCGGAGAGATAAACGAGACTCTTACAGAGGCAAATATTGAAAAGGTGTTTGGAGTTCGGGTCTCACTTTCATTCAATGGCCAGCGTTATTCTGCGGTAGCTAGAGATTAATGCTCTACTGCCTTGTTCCAGAGCCCTGGAAAGAGATTCTTCAAGAGTATCAATCTCAGATAGATGAAATTGGAATACAGTTGCAGGCAAGGGCAGATAGTGGCGAGCGCATATTGCCAGATAAGAAACATCTATTTCGCGCATTGGAGTTAGAGCCCCAGGCTGTAAAGGTGATAATTGTTGGCCAGGACCCTTACCCAAATGTCTCAGACGCGATTGGCTTATCTTTTGCTGTTCCACCCAGAAAGAGCGGATTACCAGGCTCTTTGCTCAATATTCAAAAAGAGATCATGACCGATATTGGATCAACGACCACCGCAGATGGAGACCTGACTAAGTGGACTAGTCAAGGAGTGATGCTTCTAAATCGAATTCTCACAGTTACGGCAGGACAAAGCGCATCTCACGCAGGGCTAGGCTGGCAGGAGATTACCGAAAAAATCGTTGCTCACTGCGCCGCGAAAGGCGCCATCGGCCTGCTCTGGGGCTCCAGCGCGAAAGAACTAGCCCGTCTTTTCAATCCAGATTCATTAGTCGAGGGTATTCATCCAAGTCCACTCTCAGCCCATAGAGGATTTCTTGGATCTAAGCCTTTTTCAAAAGTTAATCAAATATTGGAAAGTAAAGGTCTATCTGCCATTATCTGGTAAAACCAAACTGGCCCGGATTTCACCGAGCCAGTTTGCCAATCGCTATTTCGGATTAAGAAACCCAGCTGTTGATCGGGCTAGTCAAGAAGTAGATCACGAATAGGCCTGCCGTAAGAAGCAATAATGGATGAAGTTCCCTGCTTCTTCCTTGCAAGTATCTGATGACTACAAAAGAGACAAATCCTGCGCCAATACCTACTGTGATGCTATAGGTAAATGGCATCAAAATGATGGTTAGGAAGGCTGGTATGGCAATTCCATAATCCTCCCAGTCAATGGACTTGACCTGAGTCATCATCAAGAAACCGACGATGACCAAAGCCGGGGTTGCTGCCTCATAAGGAATGATGGCAACTAGTGGAGATAGGAAGGTTGTGAGCAGGAATAACAATCCAGTGACAACTGAAGCTAGACCAGTTCTGGCACCTTCGCCAACGCCTGATGCCGATTCAATATATGAAGTATTTGAAGAGACTCCAGCAGCGCCACCTGCGACAGCAGCAAGTGAGTCAACAAGGAGGATGCGATCTGAATTTGGAGGAGTTCCATCCTTATCATTTAGACCAGCTTCTTGTCCGATAGCTGTCATCGTTCCCATGGTGTCAAAGAAGTCAGCCAGAAGAAGCGTGAAGACCAAGAGCAGGGCAGCAATAATCGGGACGCGCTCAAATGAACCAAAGAGGTTAAATGAACCAAGAAGGCCAAAGTCTGGGGCTGCAACCACGGCTTCAGGAAAAGCTGGTAGGTTTAGGTTCCAGCCTTTTGGATTTACGTTTCCAGTTGCTCCGTCAAATAGCGGTCCAATCTTAAAGGCGCTCTCAAGAGCGACAGCAAGGGCAGTTGAAACTATGATTCCAAGTAGAAGGGCTGCTTTGACTTTTTTCACCAGCAAACCGATAGTCAAGAAGAGGCCGAAAGCAAAGACAACTACTGGCCAACCAACTAACTCACCGTTATTCCCAAGCATTACTGGAACCGGGCCTGAGCCGGTACGACGTACGAATCCGGCATCGACTAGACCAATGAGGGCGATAAATAATCCGATACCAACTGAGATAGCTAGCTTTAGCTGAGTTGGAACTGCGCGAAACACGGCGGTTCTAAATCCAGTTAGCACTAGAACTGTGATGATAATTCCTTCAAGAACGATAAGACCCATGGCATCTGCCCAGGTCATCTTGGAGGCAATACCAACAGCCACGAAGGTGTTTAGGCCAAGGCCAGTCGCAATTGCAAGGGGGAAGTTAGCAACAACTCCCATCAGAATGGACATGACTCCAGCAATTAACGCCGTTGCTGCTGCAACTAGCGCTAGATTTGGAGCATCTCCGCCTCCGAGAAACTTTCCGTCTCCATCTTTTGCCAAACCGATGATGAGAGGATTGAGAGCGACGATATAGGCCATCGTAAAGAAGGTAACTACACCGCCGCGGACTTCCTGGGCTACTGATGAGCCCCTCTGCGAGATTTTGAAGTATGAATCGAGCATGCTCTTCCTTTTCATCCCAATGAAGGGATGTCGCTAATTTTTTAACGGTGGTGGTTGCGACACCGTGTGGAGGCAGTCCACAAGCCGAGGGGAGTGGCCTTAATCTATTACTTACCCCTTGGTAATTCGGGAAACGACACCAAAGCCTGCGGCAATTGCATAGCCAATAAGCAGGGCAAAGAGGGCTGTTCCAAGCCCTACTCGCCCACCTAAGGCCCACCCACCTAGCAACACTGAGACCTCAATTGCCGTCCTGACGATTCCTATGGAGATGCCACTTCGTCGGTGAAGCGAGGTCATCCATCCATCCCTTGGCCCGGGTCCTAGCGCGCAGGTGATGTAGAGAGCAGATCCAAACCCAATCAAGGCAATGCCTGTAAATACGTAGACAAGTTTTAAGACAAAAGGGTCTGGGGTTGGAATCAAGGCAATGCCTACGTCAATTCCAATTGCAATAACAATGATATTTGCAACCGTTCCAAATCCTGGCATCTCCTTTAATGGAATCCAGAGCAAAAGCACAATACAGCTGATTAGAAATGTTGCACTACCAACTGAAATCGATGCTTTAGTGGCAACTCCTTGCGCAAGGACAGACCAGGGAGCATTTCCTAGCTCTGAAATGATAATCAAGCTTTCGCCAATTCCAAATATGAAGAGGCCGAATGTGAGAATTGAGATTCGTGAGATTGAGAGATCCCAGCGATGAGCGGCGCTCCATGGGGCACTTGGTATGGTCTTATGAGGTCTTAATGCATTCAACAATCTTTTCACTTTCTTACATTACACCATCAGTGCTATAGACTTGTGGCATGTTCATTGGACTTGGAACGATAATAAATATCGTAGCTATAGTTGCTGGGGCATCAATCGGTGTTCTGCTTGGAAATATGATGAGCGAGAAGACTCGCAATTTAGTCACCGATCTCTTAGGTGCCATTACTTTGGTCGCAGCAGCTGGCGCAATAAAGGCGCTCTGGGATCAGGATTTTGTTAATGCACTTCCGCAAGGCTCACCGCTTCTAGTACTGCTTGCATCCCTGCTCCTTGGAGGACTAATTGGCTCACTTCTTAGGATTGAGGATCGTTTAGAGTCATTGGGAATCAAACTTAAGTCCCGTTTCGATAAAGGTGGTGCCTCTCCATTTGTTGAAGGATTTGTCAGCGCCTCCCTACTATTTGCCGTTGGACCTCTTGCGATTCTAGGAAGCATCAGCGATGGCATGTCTACTGGAATTGAGCAACTTACCCTAAAGAGTATGCTCGATTTCTTTGCATCGATAGCCTTTGCGGCAGCACTAGGCTGGGGAGTAGCGCTATCAGCACTTCCTGTGGGCGTCTATCAATTTGGCTGGACTGCAATCGGTTTTGCTCTGGGAGCGATTCTTGATTCCTACCAAGTCAGCGCGATGACTGCCACGGGAGGAGTTCTCCTTCTTGCAATTGGGTTAAAGCTTTTGAAGATCAAAGTCATTGCTATTGGCAATTTACTTCCAGCCTTAGCCCTTGCTCCCCTCTTTGCTCTCCTGGGGAGAGCGTTCTGATCTACTGAAAAGGAAGCGGCTCACTAGATTGATGCCCTGCTCCAGAGTTTCCGGCAGTAACCTTTCGCATATGATGGCGGCGACATAGAACCTCATATGCCACCTCATTTGCTGCATTGGTATCGCCAACAACAACCTGTTCGCCCTCTGTCACCATAATGCCGCCCACAGTTCTAGCGTTATGGGTAGCTCTTCTGCCACACCAACAGAGCGCCTCTACCTGCAGGGGCTGAACCCGATCGGCAAGTTCTATCAGCCTGGCAGAGCCTGGAAAGAGTTTGGTGCGAAAATCGGTAAGGATTCCAAAAGCATAAACCTCTATTCCCAGGCCATCAGCAATGTGAGCTAGCTGTTCTACCTGCTCTGGGGAATAAAACTGAGCCTCATCACAGATCACATAATCGATACGCCTTCCCGTCGAGAGTTGGTCGACTACAAACCTATGTAGATCCATCTCCATAGAGACTTCAAGTGCTTCGGAAGTCAATCCAAGGCGTGAGGAAATCTTTCCACTTCCTGCCCGGTCACGATTGGTAAAGAGTAGTCCGGCCCGCCCGCGGCTCTGATGATTATGAGCAGTTTGCAGCGCTAGCGTTGATTTACCGCTATCCATGGTTCCGCAGTAATAAATTAACTCAGCCATTTTATCACTTCCGATACCTATGCCTTAAGTAGCGAGATTATTGCGACATCGCTATGGGTATCCCTAAGTATTTTGCGACCCTGCAGGAATTCAATTTCCAGCATGAATAAGTGAGCCACTATTTTCGCTCCAGTTAGGGACACTAGGTCATGGCAGGCAAGAGCGGTTCCGCCAGTGGCTAATACATCGTCGACGATAACCACATTATCCGTGGGCTCCAAAAGGTCCTTATGGATCTCTAAGGCATCAAATCCATATTCCAAGGCATATTCTTTGCGATAAACATCACGAGGCAACTTGCCTGGCTTTCTCACAGTAACAAAGCCAATCTCTAATGCCTTGGCAATCGCTCCACCCAAAATGAATCCTCGGCTTTCTATACCAACGATGGCATCAATATCCCTATTCAATCCGCGAATGAAGCGGGCAAATTCATCTATCACTAATGCAAAGCCTGGACCATCAGCAAGTAGAGGGGTTATGTCTTTAAAGAGAATGCCCGACTTTGGATAGTTAGGGACATCTGCGATTAGAGATAAGGCCCTATCTAAAGGGGTATGGTTATCTGGAGCCACGGTGGGAGCGTATCTATAAAAACGTGTCCGAGAGGGGACTTGAACCCCTAATCCCTTTTTGGGAACTAACACCTCAAGCTAGCGCGTCTGCCAATTCCGCCACCCGGACAATGCGGGCATACTTTAGCCCATGAGACTCACCGATGCCCAACGCCACGAACTAGAGAGCGATGTTGTAAAACTCTGCCAAGAGTTGATTCAGATTCCCAGCGTTAATTTTGGGGAAGGCAAGGGCGATGAGAAAGCTGTAGCGCGATATGTAGTTGCCAAGATGAAGGAGGTTGGCATCGAGAGCCAGGTATATGAGAGTGCGCCAAATAGATGCTCCGTTGTTGCCAGAATCGAAGGAAGAGATAAGTCAAGACCAGGTTTAGTAGTTAATGGCCATTTAGATGTTGTTCCAGCAAATGTCTCTGATTGGTCAGTAGATCCTTTCTCTGGCCTCATTAGGGACGGTTGCATCTGGGGCCGCGGCGCCGTTGATATGAAGAATATGGATGCCATGATGCTTGCAGTCATAAGGCTCTGGGCTAGATACAAGTATCAACCCGACAGGAGCATCCTAATTGTCTTTTTCGCTGATGAAGAAGCTGGTGGCATATACGGATCTAGATGGATGGCAGAGAATCACCCTGAAGTCTTTGCTGGATGCAGCGAAACTATTTCGGAAGTGGGCGGCTTCTCTGTAACTCTCGCATCAGGTAAACGCATTTACGCCATAGAAACCTCTCAAAAGGGAATTGAGTGGATGAAGTTAACTGCCGTCGGCGTCGCTGGTCATGGCTCGATGATTAATAATGCTAATGCCATAACTCGTCTAACTGAAGCTGTAGTAAGAATCGGTAACTTCGCCTGGCCACAGAGAATAACAAGAACTAGCGATCTATTCTTCCAAATAATCTCAGAGATCACCGGAAAACCCTATGATCGAAATAATCTACAGCCACTCATTGATGAGGTTGGACCCATGGGCAAAATGATTGGAGCAACTCTATGCAATACAGCCAATCCCACAATGTTAGAGGCAGGCTATAAAGCCAATGTGATTCCCCAGAGCGCAAGCGCAGTTGTTGACGGAAGAACACTTCCAGGCTACGAGAGAGAGCTTCTGGAAACGGTGGAATCATTAGTGGGAGAGCATGTCAAGGTGGAGAGTTTAGTCTCTGACATCCCCCTAGAGGTTGAATTCGGTGGCCCATTGGTTGACGCCATGATTGCAGCCATTAGGTCAGAAGATCCAGAGGGAATTCCAATCCCATATCTATTAAGTGGTGGAACTGATAACAAAGCCTTAGCAAAACTTGGGATCATCGGCTATGGATTTAGTCCATTAAAACTGCCGCCAGATCTTGACTTCACAGGGCTCTTTCACGGAATCGATGAGCGAGTGCCCATAGATTCACTACAATTTGGCGCAAGAACTCTCTTTCACTTTCTAGTTAATGCCTAGTTTGCACTGATTTCATCCAACGCTTCCCGCACTAGAACCGGAAGGGTCACAGACTCAGCACTTAGCGCTCCGCGCAATTGCGCCCCAGTCCTTGCTCCAATAATTGCTGAACAAACTCCCTGGCGATCACGAACCCAGGCAAGTGAGACTTCCATTGGCGATAGTCCGAGACCATCTGCTGCAACGATCAGCGCCTCAACTATCTTCCTTGATCGCTCATCTAGGTAAGGCTCAATAAAGGATGAGAAATGCGGAGATGCCCCTCTGGAATCGGAGGGAAGCCCTGAGCGATACTTGCCAGTTAGCACTCCGCGTCCTAGAGGAGACCAAGCCAGGACCCCGACGCCAAGCTCTATGGAAGCCGGCAATATCTCGCGTTCAATTCGTCGGTTAAGTAGTGAGTACTCATTTTGAGTGCTGATAATTTGCGCTTTTCCAAAAATCGGATTTTGAAGCGTTACTGCTCTGGCTAATTGCCAACCCGCAAAGTTTGAGATTCCGGCATACCTGGCCCTGCCGGTGCTGACTGCGTAATCCAAAGCGCTTAAAACCTCTTCAAGGGGGGTTCTCTCATCCCAAGCGTGAATCTGCCAGAGATCTACATAGGCGCTTCTTAAATGCGTAAGAGATCGATCAAGATCTGCGATGAGAGATGTTCTAGAGTTGTCAACGATTCTATCGCCACCTCTAAAGGAAATTCCAGCCTTGGTCGCTATCACTACCTGATCCCTGGGAACCATAACTCCGATGAGGCCCCCAAGGACGCGCTCAGCATCACCATTGCCATAGATCGTAGCGGTGTCAATGAAATTTCCACCCTCATCAAGGAAGAAGCGCAGTTGCTCAGCTGCCTCATGTTCATCAGTGTCGCGTCCCCAGGTCATAGTTCCTAGTGCCAGACGGGAGACTCTAACCCCGCTTCGACCCAACTGACGCAACTCCATGTTATGACCCTAGCAAAGATAATTCAAAAAGAAGTGTAGGCCTTTAAGAGATAATCTTCAGGCTATGACGACATTCCTCCTACTGCGTCATGCCCATTCGACGGCCAACAGCGCCGGAATTCTTGCTGGGCAAATTGAGGGGATCGGCCTGTCAAAAGATGGCAAGACGCATGCAAGAATGCTTGAAAAATCAATCCAGGATCTAAAGTTTGATCGAATCATCTCAAGTCCCATGCAACGCTGTCTTGAGACAGTAGAAGCGGTCGCGAAATCCAGAAAGAAGAGAGTCTATTTAGATAGGCGCCTGAGGGAAATGGATTATGGAGCTTGGAGCGGGAAGAAGCTCTCATCCTTGAGTCGGAAAGGAGATTGGAAAGTTATTCAAAAGAGCCCAAGCTCCTTTAGATTTCCGCAGGGAGAGAGTTTTGAAGAATTGGAGCGGCGCTTGGAATCGCTCTTGAAGGATCTTTCCAAGAAGTATCCCAAGGAGCGTATCCTGCTAATCACTCATGGCGATGTGATCAAGATTGCCGCTTCTCTAACAGTTGGGGCCGGGTTAGATAATTTCCAGAAATTCGCGGTAGATCCCTGTTCGCTCACTACGCTCTCTTGGGGGAAGAATCACCGAATTCTCCATAGCTTCAACCAGAAGGTTGTCTCTCTCAAGAAGAGCAAGAAGAGAACTCGTCTTGCTGGCAACGCATTAGGCGGCTCAAAAGATGTGGCTTAGACGAATCTATGATCTTGATGAGGTTGATCGCTTCGTCCTTGGCACAGTCGGACTACCTGGAGAGCGTGAGTTCTATATCCAAGTAAGAAAGGCCGGCCAGGTTCTCTCCTTTGCGCTAGAAAAAGGCCAGGCTCAAGCCCTCGTCGATCGCTACAAGGAGATGCTTCGTGAGGCTAAGAGCTCTCATGGAGCGGCCCCGCGCGATAACGAGCCTTTGGATACGCCTATTGAATCTGAATTCACTTTAGGAGTCATGGCTCTAACATGGCAGACTGATTCTCAGATGATCAGATTTGAAGGTCAAGCAATTGTTGGCGACCAAGGGGAGGAAATCATCTATCACGAACTGGCAAGTGATGAGCTAGAAGGCGCTCCGCCAATCTTGAGAATCAGAATTACAACTACACAGGCCCGAAGTTTCATAGAGCGGGCTACAAGCGTTATCAAGGCCGGGCGTGTGACATGCATGTTCTGTGGGGCTCCAATCAACGCCAATGGCCATACCTGCCCCAGAATGAATTAGATGCTAAGCAGGCAGGATCTGTCGGCAGGGACGTTGCTAGTTGAAGGCAGATTAGTTGAGGCTTCAAATGCCACCCTCTTTGGCAAAGTAACAGACGGGATGGGAGTTTCATATCCTGTCGTCTACAAACCAATCGCTGGCGAGAGAGCGCTTTGGGACTTTGCGGACGGGAACCTGGCTTCAAGAGAGTACGCAGCATTTCTGGTGAGCGAATATGGAGGATTTCACTGCGTCCCATCGACTGTATTCAGGGATGGCCCATTTGGGCTAGGAGTGGTTCAAGAATGGATTGAGATTGAGCAGGACTTAGATGTTATTGCAATCGGCCAGCAAGAAAGTTTGCCAATTCGAAATCTAGCTCTATTTGATGTAGTCATCAACAATTCAGATAGAAAATTCGGTCACATCCTGCCAACTTCCAACAGTCGAATCCTTGGATGTGATCACGGCCTAACTTTTCACAAGGATTTCAAGTTAAGGACCGTCCTCTGGCAATTTGCCGGGCGAGAATTGAATCAGAGGGAACTTGAGCAATTAGGAGAACTAGGGCTCTGGATACAGGATCAAGGTGAAGCACTTCTCAAAGGTTTGATCACTATGGAGGAACGAGAGGCGTTAGGAAAGAGAGTCGAGGCTCTCATTTCTGATGGATTTCCTTATCCATCCCAGGGTTGGCCAGCGGTGCCCTGGCCTCCGGTATGAAAACCGAGTATCAAGTTGCGGGCATTTGTAGGCTAGGTCCATGCTCTCTTGGCCCGATCGCTACATGCCACCCGCCCCCAAGGAGATAATCCATCCTGAGTTAAATCTCCTCGATTCCTTCCAGAGAAGAAAAATCCCCCTTTCAGGGGATGAGATCTCAATATATGTCTGTGGCATTACCCCCTACGACGCCACCCATATGGGACATGCTGCAACCTACCTAACTTTCGACCTGGTTCATAGATATCTCAAGGCTAGCGGCAAAAGAGTTATTCTCGTCCAAAATGTTACCGATATCGATGACCCACTTCTGGAGCGAGCAAGTAAAGATCGTCAGGATTGGAGTGATCTTGCACAAAGTCAGATAGAGCTCTTCCGTGAAGATATGACCTCACTAAGTGTATTACCTCCAACTGCCTATCGCGGCGTTATTGAGGCAATAGATGAGATCATCGATCTAGTCTCTGATTTCATCAAGAGTGGCAAGGGCTATCAAATAGATGGTGACATTTATCTTGATCTGGCCCAAGTAGATGGGGCAATTTCAAATCTCCCGCTATCTCCTGATCAGGCTCTGCAAATTTTCCAAGAACGAGGGGGAGATCCATCAAGAGTTGGAAAGCGCCATCCACTAGATCCTCTTTTGTGGAAGGCTCGAAGGGGCGATGATCCGTTCTGGCCGGCGCCATTTGGTGAAGGTAGGCCAGGTTGGCATATTGAATGCACTTCTATTGCCCTTAAGAATCTTCCAAGAGCCACTGTCACCTCGATTAGCCTACAAGCTGGGGGATCGGATCTGATGTTTCCCCACCACTACATGACTGGGATTCAGGCAAAGGCTCTTACTGGAATCGAATTCGCTTCCTGTTACGCCCATACCGGGATGATTGGTCTAAATGGCGAGAAGATGAGCAAGAGCAAAGGCAATTTAGTATTTATTTCAAAGCTTCGCCACGAAGGCGTTTCCCCTGCGGTGATTCGCATCGCTCTACTGAAGCAGAAGTATTCAATTGATCGCATGTGGAGCGAAGAATTAATTCATGAGGCAGAAGAATTTCTGGCAAAGATTCTAAGCGCTCTCTCCAGGCAGGAAGTAGCCCCTGCGCTCCAAGTGATACAAGCGATGGTGAAGGCTTTAGCAGATGATCTTGATACACCAAAAGTCTTTGAACTTCTAAGCTCTTGGTGCGAGAGAACCGAGGGCGGAGAAGTCGGAGGCAGCGCCGGTGAAATCTCACGAGCGTTAGATACCTATCTAGGGATTGTTCTCTAGATTCCAGGGTTTCGACGCAGGAATCTCTCTACCTCTCTTGCAATACTTTCACCTGAAACCTCGGGTAACTCTGCAGCATCTTTGGAGCTTTCAAGCCGTCTTACATAATCGCCCACTTCAGAATCGTCGGCTGCCATTTGATCCACCTGGCTCTCCCAAGACTTAGCGCGCTCGGGCAAGTCTCCATGTGAAATGGTGATTTCCAAAAAATCTTCTAGAGCATGTATTAGAGCAAGCGCTGCCTTAGGGCATGGCGGAGTTGCTACATAGTGCGGTACCGCCGCCCATAGGGATATGGCATCTATGCCTCTTCGATAAGCCTCAGCTTGGAGTACTCCGACAATTCCGGTGGGTCCTTCATACTTTGAGATTTCAAGGCTAAAACGCTCCGAGACTTCAGGATGTGATGCACTTATTGCCACCGCAATTGGCCTTGAATGAGGGGTATCGGCAAGAAGTGCGCCCATAGAGATCACCATGGAAACTTCATAATCATCTGCCAGATCCAGTAGATCTGCCACAAAACTCTTCCAGCGCATCGATGGTTCAACGCCTCTGATGATCAGAAAGTCGTGTGCCAGTGCTGGAGCGCTAACTGCATAAACGATGGTGTTAGGCCAAATAATCTGCCTGATATTGCTCTCATCAATCTTTATTTGCGGCCGATTAACCTGAAAATCGTAGTAATCCTGGCTATCCATAATGGCGATCTGTTGGTGAGACCAGATTGTCAAAAGATGAGTGATTGCAGCCGACGCAGACTCAGCAGCATCGTTCCAGCCTTCAAAAGCAGCTATCAAGATAGGGTTTCGAAGGTTGAAGGCGCTTTCACTGAGTTGCATAAGCAGAGCCTACGATAAACTCTAGCCAGTGAGGGTATTGAAATCTAAAGAGCCTAGTTCGCTCCGCCTTGCCCTAGCCAAGCGCGTCGTAATTGCAGATGGCGCGATGGGAACGATGATCCAGGCGGCCAACCCTTCCCTTGCGGACTTCCAAGGACTGGAGGGCTGCAATGAAATCCTAAATGTTACCCGCCCTGATTTGATCGCAGATATCCATCGTCAATATCTTGCAGCTGGAGTAGATGCAGTTGAGACAAATACCTTTGGCGCTAATTTAGCCAATTTGGGCGAATATGACATCCCATCAAGGATTTATGAATTAGCCCAAGCTGGAGCAAGTATTGCTCGCAAAGTGGCGGATGAATTTACTCTTTCAAGTGGCCGACCCAAGTGGGTCTTAGGATCTTTAGGTCCTGGAACCAAACTTCCCACCCTTGGCCATATTACTTATCAAGAGCTGCGCGTGGCCTATCAAGAGGCTTCCAGGGGGTTAATTGATGGCGGAGTTGATGCGCTCCTGATTGAAACAACTCAGGACTTACTCCAAGCCAAAGCAGCGGTCAATGGCGCAAGAGCTGCGGTTGAAAAATCCGGTAAAGACATAGTGATTATTGCCCAGGTTACAGTGGAGACTACCGGCACCATGTTGCTTGGCTCTGAGATCTCAGCTGCACTATCCTCACTGCAATCCCTGGGCGTTGATCTAGTTGGAATGAATTGCGCAACTGGTCCTGCGGAAATGAGTGAGCACTTAAGGACTTTGAGTAAGAGCAGCCCAATTGGGATTTCAGCCATGCCTAATGCCGGCCTTCCAGTTTTGAAAGATGGAGGGGCTTACTACCCCCTCGGACCTGCGGAATTGGCTACATCCCTGCATCAATTCGTTAAGGATTACTCAGTAGGTCTTATCGGAGGATGCTGCGGCACTACCCCCGAGCATCTAGCTGCGGTAGTCGAGAAGATTCACGGGCAAAGTTTGAAGGAACGGAATTTTCTTGATGAACCAGGGGCTTCATCTCTCTATCAATTTGTGCCATTTAGACAGCAGAATACTTATCTAGCTATTGGGGAGCGGACCAACGCCAATGGTTCGAGGGCCTTTAGAGATGCCCTACTTGCCGAAGATTGGCAAAAATGTGTCGATATCGCGAAAGATCAAATCAGAGAAGGAGCTCATATGCTCGATCTCTCAGTTGATTATGTCGGACGGGATGGCGTCAAAGATATGCGCGAGCTTGCTTCGCGCTTTGCTACCGCAACCACGCTACCGATTGTTCTTGATTCAACCGAACCCGCAGTCATAAAAGCAGGACTTGAATCACTAGGTGGCAGATGTGTGATCAATTCTGTTAACTACGAAGATGGTGATGGAGCAGATTCTCGATTCGCTCGAATCATGCCGGTTGCCAAAGAACATGGAGCAGCGCTAATCGCTCTAACGATCGATGAAGAAGGACAGGCTAGAAGCGCTGAATGGAAGTTAAGAGTCGCCAGGCGCTTAATAAGCGATCTTAATGGAAAATGGGGAATTAGAACTTCAGATATCATCATTGATTGCTTGACCTTTCCCATAGCGACAGGACAGGAGGAAACGCGAAAAGATGGTTTGGAAACCATCAATGCAATTGCTCAACTAAAAAGGGAGTTTCCCGCCGTTCAAACCACTCTTGGAGTAAGCAACATCTCCTTTGGTCTAAAACCAGCAGCGCGTATTGTGCTTAATTCGGTTTTCCTGGCAGAGGCGGTAAAGGCAGGACTTGATAGCGCCATTGTTCATCCATCAAAGATTTCCCCTATGGCCCGCATCCCTGAGGAGCAGAGGCAAGTAGCCCTTGACTTGATCTACGATCGCAGAAAATTTGAAGGCGATACTTGCATCTACGACCCGTTGGCAAAGCTTTTAGAGCTCTTTGCCGGAGTTGAAGTTACCTCAACTCGCCAATCAAGAACTGCAGAGCTCGCTGCTTTGCCGATAGAGAAGCGTTTAGTTCGAAGAATCATTGATGGAGAGAAGGCTGGCCTCGAGTCTGACCTTGATCAAGCAAGACTTGGCGGTATTGCCCCTCTGGTAATTATCAATGACTTTCTACTTGAAGGAATGAAGGAGGTGGGAGAGCTATTTGGCAGAGGCGAGATGCAGCTTCCTTTCGTGCTCCAATCTGCCGAGGTCATGAAGGCCGCTGTTGCTCTACTTGAGCCGCATATGGAAAGAAGTGATACCAGTGATCGTGGCTCTATTCTCCTGGCAACAGTCAAGGGCGATGTACATGATATTGGAAAGAATCTGGTAGATATTATCCTGACCAACAATGGCTATCGCGTGGTTAATATCGGAATCAAGCAAACAATTAATCAAATTATCGATTCTGCTCAGGAGTCTGAGGTAGATGTAATCGGAATGAGTGGACTGCTCGTTAAATCAACGGTGATCATGAAGGAAAATCTAGAGGAGCTGGATAAACGAGGAATGGCCGAGAAGTGGCCGGTGATTCTTGGCGGAGCTGCTCTTACGCGAACCTTCGTCGAAACGGATCTAGCGCAAACCTTTCCTGGAACAGTGCGATATGCCAGAGATGCCTTTGAAGGATTATCGCTAATGGAAACCATGATGGGAGTCAAGAAGGGTGTTGCCGGGGTGCGGCTACCTCCCCTGAGAGAGCGACGCACTAGAGTTGTTTCAGTTGATGCACCACTTACAACCGATACCACTAGAAGTGATGTGGCATCCGATAATCAAGTTCCTTCCGTCCCTTTCTATGGCTCAAGAGTTGTCAAGGGGATCGCCCTTGCTGATTACAGCTGGATGCTTGATGAACGTGCGCTCTATGTGGGGCAATGGGGGCTCAAGTCAGAGCGCGGCGAATACGACAAGATGGTTGAAAACCAAGGAAGACCAAGGTTAAGGGCGCTTCTTAATGAAGCCCTTGCTAAGGGATGGATCAACGCCGCAGTTGTTTATGGCTATTTTCCATGTTATAGCGAGGGAAATGACTTAGTCATCTTGCACCACGAAGGGGAGAGCAAGAACAGAGAGAGGCTTAGATTTAGCTTCCCCCGCCAAAGGCGAGATAGAAGACTCTGCTTAAGCGACTTCTTCAGAAGCAAAGAATCAGGCGAGATTGATGTAGCTGCCTTCCATGTTGTCACCATGGGCCAGTCTGTTAGTGAAGCAACAGCAAGGCTCTTTGCCGCTAATGAATATCGCCAGTATCTAGAACTACATGGCCTTAGCGTGCAATTAACCGAGGCTCTAGCTGAGCATTGGCATGCACGTATTCGCTCTGAAATGGGCTTTGCAGGCGATGACAGTGGAGAATTACCTGAGATTCTCGATCAAGGCTATCGTGGCTCCAGATACAGCTTTGGATATCCTGCCTGTCCAGATCTTGAGGCTCAGGTGCAGCTCTGTCAACTTCTAGGACCAGATCGTATTGGAGTTGAGTTGTCAGAGGAATTTCAATTACATCCTGAACAGAGCACTTCAGCAATTATTGTGCATCATCCTGAGGCAAAGTATTTCAATGCAAATTAGCAATTTCCCCTTTAAAGCAGTGCTCTGGGATATGGATGGAACCTTAATTGATAGTGAACCAATCTGGATTGCCGAAGAGCGCAAACTTATGGACTCTCTTGGGGCAACATGGAGTGATGATGACGCCCTATATTGCATCGGCGGTCCAAAGAACCGAGTCGATGCCTATATGCGATCCAAGTTGCCAATGGACAGACGGGGCGAGTTTGAAGAACTAGCTTTATCTAAGATTCTGTTTGAAACAATGGCGCGACGCCTAGGTTCTCAAATCCCTTTTGCCCCAGGAGCAAAAGATTTGATCGATCAGATGGAGCAGATGCAAATACCTATGGCTTTAGTAACTGCCTCCACTAGAGAGATTATGGATGCAGCTTTAGCAAGCATCGCAGGTGGATACTTCAGAACCACTATTTCAGATCATGATGTTGAAAGACCAAAGCCCGACCCTCAAGGCTATCTTCTCGCCGCTTCAAGGATAGGGGTTGCGATTGAGGAGTGTTTAGTAATAGAGGATTCGATCACGGGAGCAGCGGCGGCAATTTCATCCGGTGCCTATCTGCTTGGAATCACTCGCTCAGGGCCATTGCCAGAGGGCGAGAAAGTTCGCCACGTTAAGAGCTTGATAGCTTTGGATCTATCAGGAATAGTTCAACTCTTTCAACCGCTACTAGTAGAGAATCGATGAGCAAATGCAGGTAATAGGTTCAGGACCTTTTAAGGAAGGCGATCGCGTGCAACTAACCGATGGCAAGGGAAAGATGTACTCCTTTTATCTGGCTAAAGGAGCGCAGTGGCACTCCCATAAGGGATGGATAGACCACGATTCAATTATTGGAGTTAGTGAAGGAACCACCCTGCTAAGCAATAGTGGAACCCAGTATCAGGTGATGCGACCACTGCTTAATGACTATCTACTCTCGATGCCTCGAGGGGCCGCCATCATTTATCCCAAAGACTCTGCAGTGATTGTGGGATATGCCGATATCTTCCCCGGAGCTAAAGTATTGGAGGCCGGTGCTGGAAGCGGGGCTCTTTCTATCTCACTTCTTAGAGCCATTGGCGAGAAGGGCCAACTAACATCTTTTGAAGCTCGTGATGAATTCCTAGAAAATGCTCGAGGCAATGTGAGGAATTACTTCGGCAACCTGCCAAGTAATTGGAAGTTGATACATGGACGAGTCGAGGAAGGATCGTTTAAAAGCGAATTTGATCGGGTCATCTTTGACATGCTTGCGCCCTGGGATTGCTTAGAGAGCGCCTTTAAGGCCCTTATTCCCGGAGGAGTTCTCTGCTGTTATGTAGCAACGACTACTCAACTTTCCAAGACAGCAGAGGCGATTAGAGCCAGCTCTGATTTCTCAGAGCCTGAAAGCTTCGAAACTCTTCTGCGGCCTTGGCATCATGAAGGCTTAGCGGTCAGACCTATGCATTCGATGAATGCCCACACTGGCTTCTTGCTCTTTACCAGAAAGCTTGCCATGGGCAATTCGCCAATAAGGCGAAAGCGAAGACCAAGCAAGTCAAATAGTGATCTAATCGATGAGGCTTAAGCCACATCAATTAGATCAACGACAAAAATCAGAGTCTCATTAGGTGCAATCGGGCCGCCACCTGCTGCCCCGTAACCTAGATCTGGCGGGATTATGAGAAGACGGCGACCTCCTACTGCCATTCCAGGAATTCCTTGCTGCCAGCCAAGAATCACTCCACTTAATGGAAATGTTGCTGGCTGCCCACTCCAGGAAGTTTCGACGATCTCACCAGTTGACCAAGCCATAAGTGTGTAGTGAACTGTCAGGGTTGAGCCCTCTGCTGCAACTTTGCCAGAGCCAGTAATCACATCTTCGGTGATTAGAGCTGTGGGAGGATTTCCCGAAGGAGATGAAATCGTGGGGGCAGAACCTGCGTTACCACCTATCTCGACATATTGATTGGCCACACTTCCCCCGGAATTTTGACTCTCCTGGCCTCTTGGGCCATTTGATGGAGCTCCGCCATCTGTGGTGCAGGCGGAGAGTGAGATTGCAAGTGCAAGGCTTGAAAGAATGGCGATCCATGGGCTGGGTTTCATGGCACCAGCCTAGCAATTGCCTTATTGCCCGCTAATCTCATCTCTATGTCGAGCGCAAAGACGGAGCGATTGGTCAATCTGACCATGGCCCTGCTTGCCTCAAGACGCTATATGCAAAAGAGTGAAATCTTTAGAAGAGTTGCTGGTTATAGCGGAACTCAAGAAACTAAAGAGCGGATGTTTGAGCGAGATAAGGATGACCTTAGGGCTCTTGGCATTGGAATTGAAGTTGAATCAGCTGATCCCCTTTTTGAAGATGAACCAGGTTATCGAATAAGGCCTGAGACTTATCAGATGCCCATCAAGTCGTTTAGCCCTGCAGAAATTGGAATCATTTCCACTGCCTTGGGACTTTGGCTAGATACCAACTTGGAGGGTATTGCAATAGGAGCGGTGCGAAGAGTTAGTTCCACGGCCTTGATAGATCCTGGCCTCGAAATTACCTCACTCAAAAATTTGAATCTATCAGCAGAGGGTTTAGTTGATATCACTAAAGCTCTAGCCAATAGATCAGAGGTTGGATTCAATTATCGCAAACCTGGGGCCTCGAGGGCAGAGAATAGACGTGTCCATCCACTGGGGTTAAGTGCTTGGAAGGGTGAGTGGTATCTAGTTGGTGAAGATCTAGACCGAAGCGATATTCGCACCTTTAACTTCTCCAGGATTACCTCAAGAATTGATATCTCTAAAAAGCGTGATATGTACGAAATTCCTACTGACTTCGATGTCAAAGACTATCTGATTATGTATGGCGCAGGCGGAATAGAGGTAAATGCTCGAATTAGGAAGTCTCAAGCAGAGGCTCTTCGACAAAGGGCCATGGAGATAAGGAGCCTCGATGAGGAATGGGATGAGATCATTTATCGAAGTGATTCTTTCGAATCTGCACTAAGAGATGCGCTCTGGTATTGCGATAGCCTGATCGTCGAGAAACCAGCAGAGTTGAAAACTCTAGTTATCCAAAGCCTCGAAAAGTTGGTGAAATCTCATGGCTGAGAATGCTGCCCTGCGGGCCATACGACTACTAGACCTTGTTCCATACATTGTTGCCCACCCTGGAATCTCTATAGCTGCGTTGGCTAGGGAATTCTCAATTACAAGAGATGAAGTGCTAAGGGATTTGAACCTTCTCTTTCTCTGCGGCCTTCCTGGATACACGCCTTTAGAACTGATTGATATTTCGTTTGATGAGGAGAGCGTTGTAATCAGAGATCCGCAGAACCTAGAAGCTCCAAGAAACCTAAATGAGTCAGAAGCACTTATTGCAAGGATTGCTCTAGCTGCCCTAGAGGAGAGCACGCCCAATACATCAAGTGTTCATTCTCAAATTGTGGCACTTCGAGAGAAAATAGCTAAAGCCTTTAGCAGCAGTATTCCCACATCGGCCCTTGTTTTCACTCTAGATAGGCAACGCTTGACTCTAGAAACTATCGAGGAAGCTATAAATGAGGAGCTAGACTTAGAGATCACATATAGCAATGTCACCAAGGACTCATCGACCAAGAGAAGCATCACTCCAATAGCAGTCATTGCCGAACAGAAGCGCACGCTAATAAGCGCCTATTGCCATAGCGCAAAAGGCCCTCGAACATTCAATCTGGCTCAAGTATCGGCAATCACCAAATGTGAGAGACTAGAGCGCTTAGACTTAGACAGGTTGGAGCAGGCACGCGGAACGAGGGCGGAAGTTGTAGCCAAAGATCTTGACTCCGACTTCCTAAAGGAGAATTCCTCTTCTCTAAAGGAGGTCTCAAAATCTTGCTATCAAATTGATATTTTTCAACCAGAATGGATAGTAAGATCAATATTGGCCGGTGCTGATTCTTTGGAATTATCCAAGCCTTTAGCCTTGAGGGCCGAAATCGCAGAGCGCGCCAAACAAGCGCTCTTGGCCTATAGGGGGTAGCGGGACAGCCTGAAATAGCGCGTGGTAGCGTATGGCGCCAAGCCTTACCTAATAGTGGGCCTGATTGTTGGAAAGGTTGATTCCATGTTCGGTCGTAATCCACAAATGTGGCTCTTAGTCATTCTGGTCGTAGCAATTCTCTTTGGCGCAAAGCGTCTGCCAGACTCAGCCCGCTCCCTTGGGCGGTCACTTAGAATCTTTAAGAGCGAGGTCAAGGAGTTAAATAAGGATGATAAGAAGAGCGACGAGGGCGATACTCCAGCCAAATCCTAGGCTGAGCTTTCAGGCTCGGTAGTGCCCAAAATTCGGGCAGGGGGGAGGGATCAAGACTCTTTAGGCAAACGGAGCGATATGGCAGCAAGAGAACGCGGCACGATGCCCTTATTGGATCACCTGCGCGAACTGCGTAAGAGAATCATCTGGGCCGCTTTTTTCATCTTAGTCTTCTCAGTGCTTGGATTTGTCTATTACAACCAGATCATCACCACGTTGGCAGAGCCAGTATGCGATCTGAAGCTGGCTCAAAGTAGCGGGTCTAATAACTGCGGATCTCTTTTTATAAGTGGGGTATTAGGACCACTGAATCTCCAGGTGAAGGTGGCATTTCTGACCGGGGTAATCATTTCGGCTCCGTTCTGGCTTTATCAGCTCTGGGCTTTCATCGCACCTGCCTTGCATCGAAAGGAGAGACATAGATCGATTTTGTTTATCGTGGCTGCAACCCCATTTTTTGCTCTAGGAGCGGCCCTTGCCTACTACGTACTACCGATTGCCATTAGAGTTCTCTTTGGCTTTACTCCAGATAGCTTGAATAACTTGGTTCGTTTCGATGATTATTTGAGCTTTGTTCTTCGAATAATCCTGATCTTTGGCCTGGCATTTGAGTTGCCAGTTTTTCTTGTCTCACTCAACTTGATAGGAATACTCTCTGGAAAGTCCATTCTTAAGCCGTGGCGCTTTGCCATTTTCGGAATCACTCTTTTCGTTGCGGCTTTCTCGCCAACGGCAGATCCGCTCTCGATGGCAGCGCTTGCGGCACCATTGATTGCCTTCTATTTTGGGGCGGGCGGAATCGCGCTTTTGGTGGATAAGAAGCGCGAGAAAGAATCAAGAGAGCTACCCGATGACGAGGTTGCTAATATCGACCAAGCCTCATCTATTGATGAGCCCTTGCCAGAATAGATTGATATGGTCCATGTGGCTTCTACTAATAAATCCTAGCTCAGGAAACGGTCGCGGTAGAAAGATCGGCAATCTTGTCAAAGAAGAACTGCAAAGATTAGGCCTTGCTTTTCTTGATGTATCGGGAGATAGTTCAATTGAATGCCAAGATAACTTGAAATCTGTCTTAGCTTCCAATGAGAATCTTGAAGGTCTGTTTCTAGTTGGCGGAGATGGGACTATTAATATTGCGGCTCAAGAACTGGTTGGATCCGGTATCGGCCTCGCTCTCATACCTGCAGGAACTGGTAATGACTTTGCAAGAACTCTGAACCTTAGGTCAAAGAGACCTGGAGAATTGATTCGGTATTACCTATCAAACGAGCCTGCACTTGTCGATGTTGGCAAAGTGAATGATAGATATTTCGTAAATGTCTTGAGCACTGGCTTTGATTCTATGGTGAATGAACGCGCCAATGCTATGCGCAGAATCAAAGGGAGAGCAAAATACAACATTTCAATTCTCTTGGTCCTTTCAACTTTCAAGCCCAGAAACTATCGCTTCCTAATCGATTCCCGTGTTTTCCAGAGTAAGGCGATGCTGATTGCAGTCTCAAATGGGATTAGCTATGGGGGAGGAATGAAGGTAACCCCAGACGCCAAAATCAATGATGGCCTTTTTGACATTCTGATCCTAACCCCGATTTCCCGCTTTGAATTCTTACGAGTTTTCCCAAAGGTCTTTTCAGGTAGACATACCACTCATCCTGCGGTGCAAATTTTTCGAGGAAAGAATGTCGAGATCGACTGTGATGCTGTGGCCTATGCTGATGGGGAGAGAGTTGGCCCGCTGCCAATTAAGGCCAGCGCTATTGAAGGTGGCCTACTAACGTGGCGCATGTGAGCGCTTCATCCCCGGCAGAACGATATGCTGCAGCAAAGAGGCGAAGTGCTCATCCTCTGACAACTGAGTTCATGGCCAACTATGAATTTGGCTTTGATGAGTTTCAAACCCAAGGCTGCCACCATCTGGAGGATGGGCGGAGTGTCTTAGTTGCAGCCCCAACAGGGGCTGGAAAGACGATCGTGGGAGAGTTTGCAACTTTTCTTGCAGAGAAATATGGCAATCGTTGCTTTTACACCACGCCGATAAAGGCCCTTTCAAATCAGAAGTATCAAGATTTGGTCAGGCTATATGGCGATTCTGAAGTGGGACTCTTGACCGGGGATTCTTCGATAAACAGCGATGCTCGAATTATAGTTATGACGACTGAAGTTTTGAGAAACATGATCTACGCCGGATCGAGCGCGATTGATGATCTGGGATACGTGGTAATGGATGAGGTGCACTATCTGGCAGATAGGTTTCGTGGCGCAGTCTGGGAGGAGATATTGATTCATCTTCCCGAACGGATTCAAGTCGTTTCTCTATCTGCGACCGTTTCAAACGCGGAGGAGTTTGGAGACTGGCTAAAAAATGTACGTGGAGAGACCGAGGTTGTGCTAAGTGAGATTCGGCCAGTTCCGCTTTATCAGCATATCTTGATAGGAAATCGAATCCTAGATCTTTTTGTCGATGAGGGGCGAGTAAATCCAGAGATTCTGCGAATTGAAAAGAACTCGCTCAAACGAGTTCCGAGCGTAGGAAAGAGTTGGAAAGAGAGCAAATCTAGCGCCATCAAATCTCTTACCAGACCCGAGGTTGTTGAAAAACTATCCGAGCGGGGTTTTCTGCCCGCCATTTTCTTTATCTTTTCTCGCGCAGGATGCGATAGTGCAGTGACCTCCTGCATCCGAGAAGGACTTTCTCTGACCAATTCCATCGAGAAAGATGCGATCAGAGGGGTGATTGCGCTTAAGACCCATGAACTACCATCGGAGGACTTTGGAGTGCTTGGTTTTCATGAATGGGCTCAAGCGCTAGAACGTGGGATTGCTGCTCATCACGCAGGACTGCTTCCCATGTTCAAGGAGACAATAGAGGAGCTATTCCAGAAGGGTTTATTGAAGGTTGTCTTCGCTACCGAGACTCTTGCGCTAGGGATAAATATGCCAGCAAGAAGCGTAGTTCTAGAGAAACTTGTTAAGTGGAACGGCGAGACGCATGTCAATGTTTCACCAGGTGAATACACGCAATTGACCGGAAGGGCTGGAAGACGCGGCATAGATGTTGAGGGCAATGCGCTAATTCTTTGGAATGAGCAGATGGATAGTTCAATTGCAGCAGGGCTGGCTAGTACTAGAACCTATCCGCTTCGCTCCTCGTTCTCGCCAACCTATAACATGAGCGCCAATCTCATCTCCCGGTTCGGCCATGAGCGAGCCAGGAAATCCCTTGGTTTTTCCTTTGCCCAGTTTCAAGCAGATAAGGCGGTGGTAGGCCTAGCAAGACAGATCGCCAGGAATGAAGCTGCCATCAAGACTCTTATCGAAGGTTCCCAAAGCTCCCTTGGGGATATGGGTGAGTATATGAAGGCGCGCTTTGCCATCAAAGAACTTGAGGGGCAATTTTCTTCAAAGCGCATCACTGGTGGAAGTCGCAGAAGGCACCACGAAAATATCGAAGAGCAGATTAGGAAACATCGAGGGTTCCTTAAGAACCATCCTTGTCACAGCTGTCCAGAGCGAGAGAGTAATGCTCGTGGCTATGAGAAGGCTGCAAGACTTGAGAGAGAATCTGCGGGACTTAGAGCTCGCATAGAGGGACGCACCAACGTTATTGCTCGAACCTTTGACCGGGTTAGTGAAGTCTTAAGAGAGCTCAATTACATAAACGGTGATCAATTGACTTTCAAGGGAGCGGTACTTACCAAGATCTACGCTGAAAGTGATCTATTGCTCTCAGAGCTCATTAGTACTGATGCGCTCAAAGATTATTCACCTGCTGACTTAGTCGGGTTGCTCTCAACTCTGGTTTATGACGGACGAGGCGAGCAGAGCAGGAGCCCAAGACTTCCCAAGAATCTAGATGCATCAATCCCATTGGTCATGAGAACCTGGCTTGGCATTGTGAAACTAGAAGACGAACATGGAATCACCCCTCAAAGAGAGCCGAATTTTGATCTAGCCTGGAGCTCTTATCGGTGGGCAAATGGCCATAGCCTTCAAACAATTCTTCGAGAAACTGAAATAACTGTGGGAGATTTTGTCAGAGCAATGCGCCAGATCATTGATTTGCTAGGTCAGTTACTAGATGCCAATCCACAAATGGCGCCGGCAATCAGGCAAGCGGTGAAGAGGGTCGATAGGGGAGTTGTTGCCTATTCTGCGGTGGTGGCATGAGTCTACTCTTAGTTGACAGCGCCTCGCTTTGGTATAGAGCCTATTATGCAATGCCAGATACTTTGATTTCTCCAAAGGGTGAACCCATCAACGCAGTGAAGGGTTTCATCGACATGACCGCGCGCTTAGTTAACTCTTATCGACCCGATCGCATTGCCATCTGTCTCGATGGGAATTGGCGACCTTCATGGCGCGTAGAACTCTTTCCTAAATATAAGACCAATCGTCTAGACGAGAGTGGCGAGGAGGAAGAAGAGCCAGATCTGTTGACTCCGCAGATACCGATCATCCTAGATTTCTTTGAGGCGCTAGGTATTCAGATAATCGGAGCTGATGATTATGAAGCAGATGATGTGATAGCAACGCTAGCCAAGCGTGAACCGGGTCCGGTACGAGTAGTCACCGGTGATCGTGATTTGTTCCAATTGGTAGACGACAATAAAGATGTGAAAGTTGTCTATCTCGCAAAGGGCATAAGCGCTCACGATCTAGTTGATAGTGCATGGATTGCAAATAGGTATTCAATTCCGGGTGATCGCTATGGACTCTTTGCGATGATTCGTGGCGATGCTTCTGATGGACTCCCTGGAATAAAGGGGATCGGAGAGAAAGGTGCTGCTGAAATCACTTCGAATTTTGGTTCGATTAGAGCCGTTGTTGAAGCGGCTCAATCAGATGATAAGAGATTACGCGACATACATCGAAAGCGAATAGTGGCCGACCACTCTTACGCAGCTATTGTGGAGCAGCTCGTATCTTGTGCGACAAGTATTTCCTTGCCGCGAGTCAATTTTTCAGTCCCGCGCGAAGCGGCCGACAATGAAGCGTTAGAGAAGATAACAGATGATCACGGACTTGCCACAAGTCTGAGCCGACTAAAGGCGGCCTTAGGGTGGGTTTAGTACTCGCGTTTCTTGCCGGGCTTTTCATCTGGTCCGGCTTCGCTCCATTCGAATTTCCATTGGGCCCTTACTTTGGTCTGGCGCTTCTATATCGCTCACTTATCAATAGGGGATTGCGTTTTCGCATGCTGCACGCCGGAGTCACTGGCCTAGTACTTTTTCTGCCCCTTCTCCAATGGTCGGGTTCATATGTTGGATGGGCTCCCTGGGTAAGTCTGGCAATCTTGCAGACGCTTCTCTTTTCGATGGTTTCTCTCTTCTCATGGAAAAGATCGTTGTCGTCTGCATTTCTATTCGCTTCATTCTTCACCGTTCTTGAATTGCTTCGGATGAAGTGGCCATTCGGTGGCTTTGGATGGGGTCGCATCGGTCATACCCAGGTTGATTATCTCTTCGGGCTATATGCGATCATCGGGGTCGCCGGTATTACATTCCTCGTTGTTTTCGCTTCAGTCTTAGCCTCAACGCTACGTTCTAAATTTGTAGCTTTGTTAGCGATTCCGTTAGCGATTGGTTTTTTTCTTCCAACAGCTGTATCGAGTGGCTCGATTCAAGTTGCCGCAGTACAAGGGGGAGTGGATCAACTTGGTTTTGATTACAGCAAGAGAGCTCTATCGGTATTAAACCGCCACGCAAGGGCAACGGAATCCATTTCTGGTGACGCCGAATTAGTTATCTGGCCCGAGAATGCTTCTGACATTGACCCGTTTAAGAATTCCCAGGCCGCGCAAATCATTGGGGATACTATTGAGAAAATTGATGCGCCCCTCTTAGTTGGTGCAGTTTTAAGAGATGATCAAGGCCCTAAGAATGTATCGATTCTCTACACTGAGACAAACAAGGTGCAAAGCATGTACGTCAAGCAAGATTTAGCTCCGTTTGGTGAATACATGCCAATCCGCAAAGTTGCAGAGTTCATCGCCCCCGAAGCCAAGCGCGTGAGAGATTTCCAAGCCGGAAAGGAATGGATTAGCCATCAAGTTTCAGGGAGAGTCTTCCAATCCGTGATCTGCTTTGAGGTTCTAGACGATGACTTCCTTCGGGAAGGATTATCTGAATCTGAATTCGTCGTAGCGCAAACGAATAATGCGACCTTCGGAGATTCACCTCAGGCTCGGCAGCAATTGCAGATCATCAGGGCTCGCGCCGCCGAATTTCAGCGAGATTTCGCCGTCGTAAGCACAACAGGGTTTACCGCACATGTGAACTCCAAAGGCGAGATTGTTGAGTCCTTGGATCAATTCGAACCTGGAATATTGAAGATGGAGCTGGATACGCACCAGGAGGCTTCTATAGCCTCAAGGCTTGGCAGCTGGGTCTGGATTGGGCTGTTCTTCGTGGCTATTGTCAGTGATCGGCGTTCCAGATTTAACCGATAATCTACATTATGTCAAGTTAAACGAATTTATTGCCACGCTCTCTATCTTCTCGCAGGAGCAGATCAGGTTCCTATCCCCGTGAGCCCCATCGACTCTTCCAACTGCGGGCCAGTACTTCCCGCGCCTACCAACCCCAACCTCATTACCCATCGGAAAGGCTGCCATTTGCCGGCTATATGGCCTATTCCAGTCATCGCTTATTAGCGCTTCAGCCGTATGCGGAGCGTTTCTCAAGGCCGAATCCTCAATTGCGATCTCCCCTGCTTCAATTGCCTTAATCTCCTTGGCTATGGAACGTAGAGCGGCGATAAGGCGATCGATTTCAACCTGATCTTCAGACTCTGTTGGCTCTATCATGAGAGTTCCAGGGACAGGAAAGCTCATAGTAGGAGCATGGAAGCCGTAATCCATTAAGCGTTTAGCAATATCATCAACGCTGACACCGCTTCTCTTGGTGATCTCTCTGATGTCGATAATGCACTCATGAGCGACTAGATCGTTCTTGCCGGTATAGAGAATTGGATAATCTGGGGCTAATTTCTTTGCAATGTAATTAGCTGAAAGTATCGACACCTGGGTCGCTTTTGTTAAACCCTTTGCACCCATCATCCTGATGTATGCCCAAGAGATAGGCAGAACCAAAGCTGAGCCAAAAGGGGCTCCGCTAATTGGTCCAGGGCCAGTCAAAGGACCGGCCGAGGCATCAAGCGGATGGTTTGGCAAGAAGGGCGCTAAATGTTTCTTGCAAATTACAGGACCTACCCCCGGTCCTCCCCCTCCATGAGGAATGCAGAAGGTTTTATGAAGATTTAAGTGAGAGACGTCTGCTCCAAATCTTCCTGGTTGGGCAAGTCCAACGAGTGCATTTAGATTTGCTCCATCAACATAGACTTGGCCACCGGCGCCATGAATTAGAGCGCAAATCTGGCTGATTTCTGACTCAAAAACTCCATGAGTTGATGGATAGGTCACCATCAAAGCTGCTAATTGATTACCATATTCAGTAATTTTTGACATTAGGTCATCTAATGAAACATTGCCGGCTTCGTCACAGGCTACAACCACCACCCTCATTCCTGCCATAACCGCACTTGCTGCATTGGTGCCATGAGCGCTAGAGGGAATCAAGCAGATGTCGCGCTGACTCTGACCCAGGGAGTCTAAATAATTCCTAATGGCAAGAAGACCGGCGAACTCGCCTTGAGATCCCGCATTGGGCTGAAGAGATACTGCGTCATATCCGGTGATATCTATGAGCCATCTTGAAAGCTCTGAAACAATCCGTCTGGTTCCAGATGATTGATCGCTCGGTGCAAAGGGATGCAGGTCTGCAAACTCAGGCCAGGTAATTGGCTCCATCTCGGTAGTGGCATTTAACTTCATAGTGCAGGATCCAAGAGGAATCATGGTCCTATCGAGTGCCAAGTCGCGATCTGATAGTGATCTGATGTAGCGAAGCATCGCTGTCTCTGAGTGATATGAATTAAAGACCGGGTGTTGCATATAGGAAGTAGAGCGAAGTAAAGCAATAGCACCATATGGTTCAGACTTGCCTTTCCCTAGTCCCCAGGCCTTGGACAATTTCTCTAAAGTCGCATCAGTGCTAACCTCATCAAAGGCAACACTTACTCCCCCATTGATCTTTCTTACATTGATGCCAGCCTTCTGTGCAGCCTCGACGAGGGCATCGCTGTTGCTGGCAAGAAAGGAAACCGTGTCAAAGAAATTAGGGCCCAAGAGTTCAAAACCACTGGACTTTAGTGAACCTGCCAGCCTTCTTGCCAATTGATGAGTTCTAACTGCAATCTCCTCAAGGCCTTCTGGGCCATGGAAGACTCCATAAAGAGCTGAGATAACAGCGAGAAGTACTTGAGCTGTGCAGATATTGCTTGTGGCTTTATCGCGCCTAATGTGCTGTTCTCTGGTCTGAAGAGCAAGGCGCAGTGCGGGATTGCCATGGCTGTCAATGCTCTGTCCCACCAGTCTTCCAGGGAGTAATCTTTCAAGGCCATCTCTTACTGCAAGAAATCCAGCGTGAGGACCGCCAAATCCCATGGGCACGCCAAATCTCTGAGCAGAACCGACCGCGATATCTGCGCCCCACTCCCCCGGAGATCTGATCAGCGTAAGTGCAAGCAAATCGCTTGCCATAATCACTAGAGCGCCAACGCTATGAGCATTTTCAATCACGTCAGTGAAATCATTTAGCTGACCAAAAGTGTCTGGATATTGGAGAAGTAACCCGAAGCAATTACCTAAATCAACGCCACTGCTCAAATCAAGAACTTCACAATTGATCTTTAGCGGCTTAGCTCGAGTTAGTACTACTGCCTGGGTTTGAGAATGGACCCTTGAATCAATGACAAATCTCGCCTCATCGCCGAACTTTGAGCTTCGCCTTGCCAGAGCCATAGCCTCTGCAGCAGCAGTTGGCTCGTCAAGCATGGAGGCATTACAAATTGGCAGTCCAGACAAATCGCTAACCATAGTTTGAAAAATGAATAGTGCTTCAAGCCTTCCCTGGCTTATCTCTGGTTGATATGGGGTGTATGCGGTATACCAAGCAGGGTTTTCCAAAACATTTCTTAAAACAACCGGTGGAGTGATGCTTGCGTAATATCCCATCCCTATAGCAGATTCCATCTTGCGATTTTCTGTTGCTAATCTTCTAAGTTCTGCAATAACCTCAACTTCAGAAATTGGCTCCGGAAGAAGTAGTCCAAACTTTTCCGATAACTTGATAGAGTCGGGAAGCACAGCTTGAGTAAAGGAATCTAAGTCGCTATACCCAAGCTCAAGCAGCATGGACGAGATTTCTTCTGCTGATGGACCAATATGTCGATCTGAGAACCCTTGACGCGCCATGGCACCAAGAATAGAGGCAGGACTTTGCTTACGCCCCTCTAAGTCTTCGTCTGGCGGCGAGCTCGTCAGAGCCATTTGAGGCCAAGATCGCCCCATCACTAATGCTTTCAGCTTGAAGGATCGAGAGAGAGCCTTCAACTTCATTCCAAACTTTGCCTATTGCGATGCCGAAGACTCCCTGGCCACCTTGAAGCAGATCAAATATCTCCTCGGAACTGGTGCATTCGTAAATCGATACCCCATCACTCATTAGAGTGATTCTGGCCAAATCTTCAACGCCACGGTCTCGCAAATGGGTAACAGCGCTTCTTATGTTCTGTAGGGATACTCCGGTATCAAGTAAGCGCTTCACGATCTTTAGGACCAAGATGTCTTTAAAGCTATAGAGTCTCAAACTTCCATGGCCAGTAGCTCCACGAACCGTTGGCTCAACTAAGCCTGTTCGCGCCCAATAATCAAGTTGTCTGTAAGAGATCCCTGCGGCAGCGCAAGCAGAGGCGCCACGATAGCCAAACCCTTGAGCTGGTCCACTCTTCATCGATCTGCCTCTTATCTCCACCAGGGAGCTTTTGTAGTTAAGGTGGCAAAGGTAAGGCCAGCAATCCTTCGAATCAACAATCGACACTCTCCAGACCTCAAGTAAAGGTTAGTACTTTCGTCGCCTGCCTCTCAACCCATAGAGATAGGCCAGAACAAAGAGCCCCCCCACCAGGGCGAAGACCACTTTGCCATTTCCCCAAGGCGCGGGGGCGATAAATGTGAGAAGGCTAAGCAGACTACAAATGCCAACCATCAACACCCCAACCTGGCGAAGCGCTCGCTCAGATGCAAAGGCGGCGACCAAGGGCATCATCACCGAAGCGATTAGAAGACAGGCGCCCATCATCCTCATCGCCCAAATCAACTCTTGGCTATATCCAGTGCTCCCTTCTTCAAGATCCAGGAAATCCAGAAAGAGTTCAGGGGTGATCAACAGAGCCAGGGCCGATACGGCAAAAACTATCGCGCCTAATCGAAGTATTAAAGCCAGGCGCTTTGCCATTACGGCCTACCCTGCAAAGTCCTCAGGAGTAACCTGATCGAGGAATTCTTTGAACTTCTCAACTTCATCATCTGATTGCTCCGGGATCTCAATGCCTGCATCACCAAGTAGAGCTTCGCTGGCAAGAATTGGGGCGCCAGTTCTTAAGGCAAGGGCGATCGCATCACTGGGTCGAGATGAGATAGTGACTCCGCCTTTCAGATTGATTAGGGAGTAGAAAATCCCTTCTTTCAGCTCTGTTAAGTGAATTGAATCGATTGAGACTTGAAGAGCTCCCAGTACATCTTTCATCAGATCATGGGTCAGTGGTCTTGGAGGAGTAACGCCTTGTTGAGCAAAGGCAATGGCAGTTGCCTCAACTGCTCCAATCCAGATCGGTAAATATCTAACTCCCCCAATTTCTCGCAAGAGAACAATTGGTTGATTAGAGGGTATCTCCACTCGAACCCCAATTACATCAAGGGCATGGTAATTCATCGCGCGCGATTCAGACCTGAACGGACTAAAGCTGCATGCAGCCTTACTGAAAGCGATGCTATCTCCCTCGATACCTCTTGCGCTCTAGCCTTTGAATCCGGATTCCTCTGGCGAAGCAGTGGAGTGATCACTTGCTCAACTAGACCAACTTCGCGATCTGCTGCGCTCTTAAAGGCCCTTAAATGCCTTCCTTCGATGCCAAAGCCAGAGATCTCAGAAACTACTTTGGCAACGGTTAGGGCATCGCCATCATAGTGGCGACCCTTTAACTCAATAAGACCATAGCCCTCAAGTTCAACTAGCTGAGCCTCGGTGATTCCAGAGTTTGATATCAATTCATCCCTTGATAGACGCATCTCGCTCTGCTCGATAAAGGCGGAGGCAGATATTGAGCTATCAACGCTAGTTAGACGAGCAATCGGGGCGCCATTTGGGCTAGGCGCTGGCTCGAGACCACGGTCTAGAGCATCAAGATTATCCTTGATAACTTTTAAGGGAAGGTATTGATCACGTTGGGCGAGCAAAACATAGCGAAGCCGCTCTAGATCTGCAGAGGTGAACTTGCGATACCCAGAAGGGGTTCGCTGTGGCTCAATCAGACCCTCTGACTCAAGGAAGCGAATCTTTGAGATAGTGACTTCAGGAAAATCTGAACGCAATTTTCCTAAGACTTCTCCGATGCTTAAGTAGGCTCGCGCTGGAACGCTCATGATCTAGCCCTTCCCCCAATAAAAAAATGCAATCGATACTTTCCAATACGTAGTTCAGAACCATCCTTAAGGAGCGCCTCTTCGGCGATCCTGCCATCAAGGTATGTTCCGTTCAAACTTCCCGAATCTTTCAACCTATAGTTCTTCCCATCTTTAAAAATCTCGGCGTGCCTTCTTGAAACCGTGACATCGTCTAGGAAGATATCGCTTTCAACTGCTCTTCCAATTACCGTTCTATCTGAGTTGATCAAGAAGCGCAATCCTCTGCCTGGTCCGCTAAGTGCAATCAGCATCGCAGATTCTTCTCCAAGTGCGCCAATTACATCTCGCTCTTCTGGACTGGCTCTATCAAGAGGGGCAGAAAGATGGCCTGAGACTTCTCTTAGTGAGCCCATATTGATGGTTCTAGTCAGGTCGCAATCTCTGGCCTCTTGCTCCATAGCGCCCCCTTGATCCATACGTAATCCTAAGGCTCCAGGGCCTCACTGTATTCTTGAGGCTGACACTAGGCGTGATTCAAGGGGTGAGTCAAGCGGTAAGAGATGTGTAGGCCCCTGCCGATAGCAAACTGTCTAGCTCACTTGGCTTTGATATTTCAACTTCAAAGATCCACCCTTGCTCGTATGGCTCCTTATTCAAAGTTTCAGGGGCGCCATCTAGAAGGTCATTTACCGCCGTCACTTTGCCACTTAATGGGGCGTAAATCTCCGAGACGCTCTTAGTTGATTCCACCTCGCCGCAGACTTTGCCGGCACTCACCTGATCACCAATTCTTGGCAGTTGGATATAGACGATATCTCCAAGGGCTACTTGGGCGTAATCCGTGATTCCTACGCGATAGCAATCGGATGAAACAGCTTTGACCCATTCATGCTCTTTGGTGTATTTCAAATCAACAGGAACTTTTGCCACAACTATCCCCTCTTCAAGCTCTTAAGACCTGCGCGAGCGTAACTCAATCCGGTAAATAGGTATAATCCAATACCCCATCCGGCAAAACCCCAACCAAAGATATAGGCCGCATCAGAGAGAATCCCTGAGGTGGAGACGGTGAGAAGTAGCAAAGGCAGGGCGTAGAGCAGATTAAACGTTGCCGCCTTGCCCAGATAAGTCACTCTAAAAGGTGGAACACCCCTTGCTTTCATAGCGATCAGAAGTGCTCCAAGCAAGATGTCTCGCCCTGCAACTAGAGCCAATGCCCAGAGCGGAACTGCCTGAGTGGCAAACATCGCTATAAGAACTGAAATGATGTAGAGGCGATCAACGGCTGGGTCCATCAATTCACCCAGGCGAGACTCTTGTTTCCAGGCCCGTGCTAATCTGCCATCAAAGTAATCAGTTGCCCCGGCAATCACTAAAGTCAATACCGCAAGACCCATCTCCTTCCTGACTAAGACTAAGTAGAGAAATACCGGAATGCCAAAGGCGCGGGCCAGCGTCAATAGATTTGGAATCGTCAGCATGTCGGGACGAGAGGATTTGAACCTCCGACCACCAGACCCCCAGCCTGGTGCGCTACCAAACTGCGCTACGTCCCGGAAAACACTTGGATAAGGCAAGGCAGATACTACTTAATAATTTCTTACCGCTCTCTTATGCGAACTGAAACCCTAATTGGAGAGCCTGAGAAGCCAAACTCCTCACGGAGGCGCCTTTCAATAAATCGGCGATAGGAGGCTTCAAGAAACTCGGTAGTGAAGATGATGAAGGTTGGTGGGGCAATCCCTGCCTGAGTGGCAAAGAGAATCTTTGGTTGCTTGCCACCTCTAATGGGTGGTGGATTGTTACCAATTAACTGACCAAGAAAGGAGTTGAGCCTACCTGTGAGGACGCGAGCTTCCCAACTATCAAGGGCTCTTTGAATTGCGGGAAGCAGTCTATCTTTATGCCACCCTGTCTTAGCTGAGATGTTTACCCGTTCTGCCCACTCAACTTGATCAAAATTTCGCTCAGTCTCTTGATCCAGAACTATTCGCCTGTCTTCATCAACCAGGTCCCACTTATTCAATCCAATTACTAAAGCCTTGCCTGAATCTTCGATCATAGTAATGATTCTTAAATCCTGCTCGGTGATAGGAGTTGAGGCATCGATGAGCATGATTACAACCTCAGCGTTTTCGATAGCTCTCTCAGTTCTTAAAGCTGCATAGTATTCGGATCCAGATGTTTGATGCGCCCTTCTTCTAATTCCAGCGGTATCGATAAAGCGCCAGGTCTTTTCGCCCAAATCTATTAACTCGTCTACTGGATCTCTGGTTGTGCCCTCAGCATCATCTACTAAAGATCTAGCAGAGCCAGCAAATGAGTTTAATAGACTGCTCTTTCCAACATTGGGTCTTCCCACAATTGCAATTCGTCTATAGCCATCATCGATTCGACTTGCACCAACTTCAGGCAATTGTGCAACTATTAGATCTAGTAGATCGCCACTTCCACGACCATGGGCTGCTGAAATGAAGTGAGGTTCGCCCAAACCTAGATTCCAGAGCGAGTGAGCACCAAGTTCATCTCTTTCAGAATCAACTTTGTTGGCAATCAACATCACAGGCTTCTTTGATTTGCGGAGCACATTGATAAGGGCATCATCATCTGATTGCTGGCCTACTTGAGCATCAACCACAAAGAGAACTAGATCGGCATCAGAGATTGCAGATTCAACAGCATCTGAAATCTTTAGAGCAATTCCTTCAGCTGTTGGCTCCCATCCCCCGGTATCAATAACCATGAAGGTCTTGCCGTTCCACTCAGCCTCATAACTGACTCGATCTCTAGTTACCCCTGGAGTATCTTCAATTATTGCCTCGCGCGATCCAATGATTCGATTAACCAGTGTGGACTTCCCAACATTAGGCCTACCAACTATTACCACTCTGGCCAGGCCAATCAAACTTCTAGTTCTTAAGATATTCCAGATGTAGGAAACGGTCTCATCGAGAGTTAGGTTAGTTGAATCGACAACGATGGCATCGTCTGCTCTTCTTAAAGGTGAAACAGTGCGAGAGCTATCTATCTGATCCCTGCTGACTAGAGAGGCTGCCACGCTATCTGGTGAGCTTCTCTCTAAGCCCCTTGATCTATCCTCTAGATCTCGTCTGATAGCACGAGCGTTGATATCTGCTTGAAGCCAGATCTTTAAGTGGGCATTAGGCGCAACTATTGTTCCAATATCTCGACCTTCAACCACTATTCCATTCTTGGCACTTTCAATGATGCTTCTCTGCAAGGAGACTAGTTCTTTTCTTAGCTCAGGCCAACTGCTAATTCTTGAGACAGCAGAGGTAACTTCAGAGCTTCTTATCGCATCAGATATATCAACCCCCCCACACAAAGTGATCGGATTACTAGGCTCTGTCTTAAAAACAATTGGTGACTTCTTTAGCGCTTCGAGCAAATCCCCTGCGCTATCGATCGCTTCCTTGATTGCTAGCCATGTAGCTGCTCGATAAAGAGCCCCGGTATCTAGATACAACCAACCCGCTCGATTTGCTATCGCTCTTGCGGTAGATGATTTTCCAGACCCACTAGGACCATCCATCGCAATGACTACGGTCATCGGCGATGAACCTTCCAATCTTGTTTTCTTAGGTGAGCTTCGACTTGCTCACCATCTTCAGGCGAGAAGGCTAGTGTGATTAGGCCGCTCTCTTGCCCTGGTGAGTGCTCAATAGAGAGATCTTCAATGTTGGCCTTGACTTGAGCGCATTCAGCAAAGAGGCGACTTAAGGCCCCGGGCTCATCTCTAATAACTACCAGTAAGTGCAGGTAGTTTCTAGGCTTTCCTCCATGCTTTCCAGATACTTTGGCGCGACCATCATTTCCCCTAGAGAAAACCTTCTGGATCTCATCTGCCCTGGAGCTTGATATTGCATCTTTTAACCTCTTAGCACCTGCAAGGAATTGCTCTAGTGTTTCTATTACCTCTTGCCTATTTTCCAGAAGAATCTCACTCCAGAGCAGCGGATCACTTCCCGCAATCCTGGTCACATCTCTAAGTCCTTGGCCTGATAGCTCAACTCCTGGGCCAAGTTCGCCTATCTCACCGGCAATCAAGGTTGATACGATTTGAGGCAGGTGGGAGATTCTGGCCATTAGATAATCATGTTCACTGGCGCTCATCTCATAACTGCTAGCACCGAGCCTGCTGATGAGCCGCCTAGCCACCTCAATTGCCGCACCTGAGCTTCTGCTTGTAGGTGTGATGATCCAAGCCCGACCATTGAAGAGATCTGCCTGGGCTGAGGATGCTCCAGAGACTTCTCTTCCTGCCATCGGGTGGGTGCCCACAAAGGCTTCTGATATAGCCGGTAATGTCTCTATCTCTTGCATAAGATTACCCTTTACACTACTAACATCTATAAATATCGCTTGAGAGTTTGATCTAAATTCACGTTTCAGCGTTTCGACTACACCACCTGGTGGGGTTGCAACGATGATGAGATCAAAGTTTTGGTTATCAAGACGCTCTGATTCTAGATAAGGCGCGAGAAGATCGTTAGCAAGGGATAAAGCCCTTCTATCGCAGTCATCGACGGCAATAGATATCCCTTGTTGAGCAAGAGCTAAGGCGATAGAAGTTCCAATCAGGCCGGCCCCGATGATCTTTACCGAGCGAAGTTGGGCACCGGCGGAGTTAGTCATCACTGGGCGATATCTTTGCGAAGGCTTACCGCGCCCCGAAGATAGATATGCGAAATTTGGTCTTGATTTAGCTCGGTATGGCAATGAAGCATCAAACGAATAGTTCTAGGAAGGCTTGAAGGTACCGCCATTTCAACCGCGCAGATCAAGGGAACTTTCTCAAGCCCCATAGCCCTTGCCGAGGAGGCCGGAAAGCTACTGACCAAATCTGGGGTGCATGTAAAGAGCAAAGAGATTAGATCATCGCTGTTGAGTTTGTTTGCCTCTAAGACCTTTGAGACCAGTTCCACCACAGCCTCGTGCATCAAGACCGGGTCATCACGGTCTATCTCAGTGGCTCCTCGAATGGCGCGTACAGTCACTGTCGGATTTTAACTGCGCACCCGTGCTTCTCGCCGGAAGCCGTCATAGTGTCTTATCGACTTATAGGTAAGTAGTCTTTTACGGGCCCGGGCAAATATCGACAATTTCGCGCGATAGAGGATTTTTCGAGCAATAGCTATTTATCGATATATAGACTGAAAACACGCACATATTTGTCGATAGATTGACTGTTCTAGGTCGTATAAAATCGATTTATTGATTTATAGATTCTTGGGCATAACATTATATTAATAAATATATAAAACTATATATTGTTTTAAATGTTTGTAATTTCAACAGCATTTAGGACTCGCCATTTACCGGCTGGTAACTCCCCCAGCTTTATCGATCCGAGGCCGGTGCGAATCAGGCGGCTCACCGGGAATCCAATCTCATCAAAGATTCTCCTCACCACATGGTTTCGCCCCTCATCAATCACGATCTCAATGAAGCGGCCAAGGCGATTCACTTGAAGCGGTCTTGCCAACCCGTCATCTAGCTCAACGCCTCTGGAAAGCAAGTCAAAAGAGGCCCTGGGCAAGGGCTCCTCGGTTGTCACAAGATATGTCTTTTTCACCTCAAAAGAAGGGTGTGTAGCTTTGTGAGCCCATTGGCCATCATTGGTCACAATAATCAGACCTTCACTGTCTTTGTCCAGGCGCCCTACATGAAATAGTCGCTCTCTCCACTCAGCAAAGTAATCGACTAAGCAAAGGCGGCCATCTGGGTCTGACATGGTAGACAAAACACCCTGTGGTTTATGAAATGCAAGATAAATTTTAGTCCTTGTTAGAGTGATTGTTTCATTATCAACTTGAACTTTATGCTTTATCGGGTCTACTTTGATTCCTTGGGTGCGAATTGTCCTGCCATCGACTTTGACTCGCCCCTGTTCTATCAGCTCTTCGCACTCTCTTCGACTAGCTACACCGCAATCCGCCATAAACTTCTGCAGTCTTACCAACTCGGCCATAGCGACCTCATCGTACTCACTCAGTAAGGGATGCAATTACCTCATCAAGGCCATCGACATTTGGCAAGAATGGCGCAAGGGCTGGAAGATCCTCAACGCGATTCAGGCCGATTCTTTCCAGGAAATAGTTAGTTGTTCTATAAAGGATCGCACCAGTTTCATACTCAATCCCGCACTCCTCCGCTAGACCTCTAGTGACTAAAGTTTTCATGACCGCTTCAACATTGACCCCACGGATAGCTGAAACTCTCGCACGTGAGATCGGCTGGCGGTAGGCGATCACCGCTAACGTTTCTAAGGCTGCTTGAGTGAGTTTTGCCTGTTGGCCATCTAAAACGAATTTCTCGACCAATGGAGCAAGATCGGGGTGGCTATAAAAGCGCCATCCTCCTGAGATCTGCTTGAGGCTGAATCCCCTCCTCTGCTCCTCATATGATCCAGCCAGGGCATGAAGGGCCTCAAGAACCTGCTCTGTGGGACGCTCAATTATTTGGGCTAGAACAACTTCGGAGACAGGCTCCTCAACTACCATCAAAATCGCCTCAATCGAACGTTCAAGTTCACGATTAGACACTATTTCCTCTTTCTTCTACCTCATCCTCACTCGAATCCAGTAGGGCTGGTCGATCAAACTCATCGCTAACTATGATTTTCCCCTCAACGCTCCCAATCCAAGTTATCTGAAGCTCTCCGAGAGCAACTACCTGTTCGAACCTAACTGAACCCTCTTTATAGAGTTCAAGTAGCGCTAGAAACCTGGCCACAACCACCAAGGTATTCGAAGCATCGCTGACTAGGGCCCTAAAACTCATGGTTTTATGCCTTCTTAAGGTCGATACCACGCTCAAGGCCTCTGCAGCCACGCTAACCAGAGGCAGATGAAGGTGTTCAACTGACAGGGTAGGAACGATCCTAGGGGTGAGGACTCGATTTGCGATAGCGGCAAACCTCTCAGGGGTTACCCCAATTAGAACTTCAGGTAAGAGGGCAGCAAGAACTGGATCTAGCGAGACAGATCTGGCAAAGGTCTTCTCTTGCTCTGAGATACGCTCTGAAAGAATTGAGGCGATTTCCTTGAAGGCTCGGTATTGCAAGAGTCGGGCAAATAAGAGATCTCTTGCTTCAAGAAGGGCTAGGTCCTCTTCATCATCAATCCGTCCTGATGGAAGAAGACGAGCTGCCTTAAGGTCCAATAAAGTCGCGGCGACAACTACGAATTCACTAGCGTGATCCAATTTCCAGCCCGCTTCAGTTTTCTCGAGTTCACGGATGTAGGTAACGAATTCATCGGTAACGGTAGCGATTGCCACATCGGTAATATCCATATGATGGCGAGAAATGAGCTGCAACAAGAGATCAAAGGGGCCATCAAAGTTCTCTAAATGAACCGAGAATCCAGCGACTCTTGCCTCGCCGTGATTTTGCCCAGGGGAACCTAAAGGGTTACTTGAGGGTTGCGCGGAAACTTCATTCATAGTCGGCTAAGTCTATGCGTGTCGCAGCCCATATGGCGATAGGCCGGTAGTTAGAGTCTTGCTATGGCAAAAAGTGCTTCAGAGATATCTCGCTTGAACGCTAAATCGACATTTTCGAAAGGCGATTCAGAAATCATCACATCATCATCAGTGTTAGGCAAGAAGGCCAAAGATTTTCCCTATCCGGCCCCAATCACTCAGCATGGTCATGCCAAGATAATTTCAGTTGTGAATCAAAAAGGTGGAGTTGGTAAAACTACAACGACAATTAATCTAGGTGCGGCCTTTGCTGAGCTCGGAAGACGCGTTCTATTGATTGATTTTGATCCACAACATTCGTTATCAATCGGACTTAATGTTTCAACTAGAGATATTGAAGGATCTGTCTATAACTTGCTTATGGATGAATCCACGCAAGTCTCTGATTTTCTATTGAAGACCAGCGTTCCCGGTATGGACATGATTCCAGCCCATGAAGACCTATCAGGGGCTGAAGGCGGTTTAGTAAATGTAATCGCCCGTGAAAAGATACTCAAGCGAATACTCTCGAGCGTCACTGACTTTTATGATGTGATCCTCGTTGATTGCCAGCCCTCGCTTGGTCTCTTAACCGTAAATGCTCTGACCGCATCCCACTGGGTCTTAGTTCCTCTTGAGTGTGAGTATTTCGCTCTTCGCGGTGTGGCTCTGCTTGATGACATCATCAAGAAAGTGAAGACCAATACCAATCCTGATATTCAGCTTCTCGGAATATTGCCAACTATGTTTGATAGAAAAACCGTCCATAGCCGTGAAGTGCTAGAGCGAATCACCGAGGCTTTCCCAAAGAAAGTATTTGATACCATAATTGCTAGAACTGTAAGGTTTCCAGAGACTACTGTTGCTGGAGAGCCGATTACATCGTATGCCAGCTCCTCTGTTGGAGCTGCTTCTTATCGCAGGCTTGCTAGAGAAATTATTGCTAACGGAGGGGTTCGATGACACGTCGTATTAGTTTACCTGGAGCAGATGAGTTGTTTAGAAAGACGACTCTGAGCGCAGTCCCGGATCAAGGCGTTGAAGAAGTTGAAGTTGCTCATACCAATCGCCCAACTACTGCCTCTGTTGCTAAAGCTGCCGAAAAATCAACAGGTGTTAGACAGACTCCAAGGCGTCGACCAACCGGTCTAGGTAAAGGGCCATCAGGACGTGAGAAACATGACGAAAAAATAACGGTCTATCTCTCGCCAGAGGAGCTATTTGACCTAGAGCAGGCAAGGCTTCACTTGAGAGGAGACCTTGGACTTGCAGTTGATCGTGGCCGTATCGTTCGTGAAGCTCTCGTAATCGTTATTGCAGATTTAGAATCTAAAGGTGATCAATCAATTATTGCCCGAAGGCTTCGAGGCCGATAGTTCTATCTTGACCTTGGGTGAGCGCTGGCATAGCTCTCCCGCAATTTATCGATAGTTACTAAGGTATAAATCTGTGTCGTTGTGACAGAGGCATGGCCCAACAATTCCTGAACCACCCTGATATCTGCTCCCCCATCTAGAAGATGCGTCGCGAAGGAGTGGCGCAGCCCATGAGGAGATATCGCTCCACTCATTCCAGATCTTCTAGCCGCATCTGTGACAACCTGCCAAGCGCTCTGGCGAGACAGGCGAGTTCCCCTCTTTTCATTGAGAAAAAGAGCCTCCTCCTTCAATCCTCTAGCAAAGACAGGGCGAGCCCTAATGAGATATTGATCCAGGGCCAATCTGGCATGGCTCCCCACAGGAACTAAACGCTCTTTGCCTCCTTTGCCTCTGACTCGAATTGTGATTGTCCTAACGCCTTCTTGCTTGTTTTCTGTGATATCAGATCTATTTAGAGAGACGATCTCACTAACTCTAGCCCCTGTGGCATAGAGCAGCTCTAATAGAGCTCGATCTCTAATGCCTGATAGATCATCGGCGCAACTATCAATTAGTCCAGCTATTTCACTAACAGTCAGTGCTTTTGGCAAGCGTTTAGCGCTTCTTGGCACCAGAATTTCCTTGGAAAAACTTTCAAAGCCAACTTCTTTTGCCAAGAAGGCAAATAGGCTTCTCAAGGTCACCGCATTTCTGGCAATGCTCGATTCATTTAACTTTGCCTGACGCAAGGTGTGAAGAAAAGCTGCCACATCACTTGGGGTTACAGTTGAGATTGATTTTTGATTCTGAACCAAGAAATTGAGGAATTTCTCAAGATCTCTTCTATAGGATGAAACAGTGTTCTTTGCTAGCCCTCGCTCGATGGCGCAGTGATCGAGGAATGATTCAATCAAAGATCTATCATCCACGTTCTAGCGCGGCCTTAATCAGGCCAACAAAGAGTGGATGGGCTCTAGTAGGCTTTGATCTAAATTCAGGATGAGCTTGGGTTCCAACATAGAAAGGATGAACAGATTTAGGAAGCTCAATGAATTCAACCAAATTCTCATCTGGAGACGTTCCGCTAAATACCAAGCCAGCGTCGACTAACTTTTTGCGATAATCATTATTGACTTCATAGCGATGGCGATGACGTTCTGAAATTTCAGGGGCTTGATAGCAACTCTCAACTATTGAGCCTTTGGTTAGGATTGCTTTATAGAGCCCAAGACGCATTGTTCCGCCCATATCGGCGTCACCGTTAACAATTTCTACCTGGCTTGCCATTGTGGCAATAACTGGAGCATCAGTATCAGGATCAAATTCAGCAGAATTAGCGCGTACTAGTCCGAGAATGTTTCGAGCAATTTCAATGACCATACATTGCAAACCTAAACAGAGGCCAAGGGCTGGAAGCTTGTTTTCTCTCGCGTATTTAAGGGCTCCCAGTTTTCCTTCAATTCCTCTAACTCCAAAGCCTCCTGGAACGCAGATAGCATCTACTTCACCCAAATTCGTTCTTGCTCCAGCTTCACTTGCACATTCATCACTTGCTACCCACTTGATCTCAACTCTTGCATTATTTGCAAAGCCGCCTGCTCTTAAAGCCTCAGTAACCGAGAGATAAGCATCAGGCAAATCTACATACTTACCAACGAGAGCCACTTTTAGGCTATGGGCTGGGTTATGGACTCTCTCGAGAAGCGAATCCCACTCGCCCCAGTTAACATCCTTAGCTCTTAGGTCAAGCCTTTTAACGATATAGGAATCAAGCCCTTCGCTATGCAGCACCTTAGGGATGTCATAGATTGATGGAGCATCAACTGCTGCCACCACTGCCTCTATGTCGACATCGCACATAAGCGAAATCTTCTTCTTAACCCCTTGCGGAATTGCCCTATCAGAGCGAAGCACTATGGCATCGGGTGAAATACCTATAGAGCGCAAAGCTTGAACTGAGTGTTGAGTAGGTTTGGTTTTCAGCTCACCCGATGGTCCTATATAGGGAACTAGTGAGATGTGAAGATAAAAGACGTTATCTCTGCCAACTTCCTGCCTGATCTGCCTTGCAGCCTCTAAGAATGGGAGAGATTCGATATCTCCAACCGTTCCGCCAACTTCAGTGATAACCAAATCAATATCGGGAGCGGTCATCGCTCTTATGCGCTCTTTGATTTCATTGGTGATATGTGGGATTACTTGAACTGTTTCACCTAAATACTCGCCATGACGCTCTCTGGCAATTACTCTCTGATAGATTTGACCTGTTGTGACATTGGATGATCCATCAAGGTTGGTATCAAGAAATCTCTCATAATGGCCGATGTCTAAATCAGTTTCTGTCCCATCATCTGTGACAAATACCTCTCCATGCTGGAAAGGATTCATAGTCCCTGGATCAACATTGATATAGGGATCAAGCTTTTGCATTGTTACTCGAAGATCGCGGGCACGCAGGAGGCGACCTAAACTAGATGCGGTAAGACCTTTACCAAGGCTTGAGGCGACTCCGCCGGTGACAAAGAGATGTTTGGTCACATGAGGGGCGGTCATGGAAGGCAAACTTATCATCCAACATCGCTGAATCGTAAATTGAGCAGTTCCCGAGCGTGTTCTTGAGCGTGTTCTGATTTCTCAATCCCCGATAACATCCGAGCAATCTCCAATTCACGTTCTTGATCACTTAAGGACTTAATCGAAGTTGATGAAAGCAGGCCATTGCTGTCCTTCTCAACAAAGATGTGATTATCGGCCCAGAGCGCAACTTGTGGTAGATGAGTTACCACAATCACTTGTGAATTTTCGGCGAGTCTTCTAAGTCTCTTTCCAACTTCAAGAGCTGCCTTCCCAGCAACGCCAGAATCAACCTCGTCAAAGACATAAGTGCCTAGTGGATAAGAACCAGCCAGGACTACTTCGAGTGCCAACATCAATCGTGAGAGCTCTCCACCGCTTGCTACCTTCGATACTGCTAGCAATTCTCCGCCACGATGAGCGGTAAATAACAGGGAAACTTCATCAAGTCCAAAAGGTGTGAAATCATCATCACTATTGCCATCTCTACTCTCAATACGAACTTCGAAGATCGCTTTAGCCATAGCAAGTTCTACTAATTCCTTGGTAACAGAGGAAGAGAGTTTTTTTGCAGATTCCCCTCGCAACTGAGTCAAGAGCTTTGCTGCCTTGAGAAGTTCGCCTCTTAGCGCTTCTAACTCTCTAGCCATCTCTGCCAGACGCTCATCTCCACCTCCTAAATCCTCTATTCTTTTTTTTGCTCCTTCTCCCCGCTGGATTGCCTCTGCTAGGGCTTGGTTTCTATCACTTGATTGGCCATATCTCTTAGCAAAGGTGCTCAATACACCCCTTCTTGACTGTGCCAGCTCAAGGCCTTGAGGGTCCGCTGAAAGGGATTCTAGGTACCGATCAAGATCTGATGCCGCATCGATTAATTCAAAGAGTTTCTCAGAGATTGCCTCAGCGACTTGATCTAGCTGAGGATCGCGGCCCTTGGCGCTAGATAGTGATCGTTTAGCGCGATGGAGAGAATCAATTGCCCCACTCTCTTCATCAGAGAGAGCATGCACGGCGCCAAGAGATGCCAGCCTTAGATCTTCAACGCTTTCAAGCCTTGAAATCAGAGTCTCGAGCTGTGATAACTCTCCGTCTTGGGGTTTGATCTTGGTAAATTCACTAACCAACTCCTCTAAGGATCTAATCTCACGATCTCTATCGCTTAATGCTTTCTCAAGCTCTGCTATCTCCTTTTTCCGCTCCTGATAGCTACTTAGCACCTTTTGGTAACTAGAAAGCCAGGGCGATAATTGCTGGCCTGCGAAAAGATCAAGAATCTCCCTTTGCTTATTGGCTTTTGTGAGCACTAAATTAGTATGCTGGCCGTGAATTTCAACAAAGAGATCTGCAAATGCCGCCAAGGTGCTAGCCGTTGTAGTAGCTCCTGCTAGTTGTGCTTTTGATTTGCCATCTCTACCTAGATGTCTTGCAACTAGAATCGCGCCTTCCTCAATTTCGGGTTCATGTTCATCGATTAATTCCTTTAGGTCGCCAGTAATTCTATGAGGTAATCGAAAGCGGCCACTTACGACAGCCCTATCTTGACCTTGTCGTATGTAATCAGCATCGGCCTTCTGGCCTAAAATCAATGAAAGGGCATTAAGTAGCATAGTCTTGCCAGCCCCTGTTTCGCCCGTAATTACATTGAGCCCATCTTTAAACTCAATAGTTGCGCTATCGATTAGGCCAAGTGAGCGAATATTGATTTCTTCCAAAAGTGAGCCAAGCCGCTCGCTCCTTTTACTCGCCACGCCAGCCATCAACCGGTAATCTGAATTTAGCAACGAGGCGATCAGTAAAGGGAGCAGCATCCGTATGGGCCAGATTGACATAGCTCTTATCAGAGGTTAAGACCACGCGATCCTTCTCCTTTAGCGCAAATTTTCTCAAGCCATCTGCTGATAGAACGCCTTCATCGCTTTCAACATCTATAGCAATCTCGGAATCTGCGCTAATCACCATAGGATCAGAAAAGAGCGCATGAGCAGCAAGTGGCACAAGCACAAGAGCTTCAACTTCTGGCCAAACGACTGGGCCCCCTGCGCTAAAGGCATACGCGGTAGATCCAGTAGGAGTTGAACAAATTACAGCATCACATCCCCATCTAGAAAGAGGGCGGTGATCTATTTGAACGAAGAGCTCAATCATTGCCTCGGTGCTTCGCTCAACTGTTACTTCATTTAACGCCCAGCCCTTGGTGACCAATTCATCGCCTCTTAGTACGTGATAGGCAAGAGTCATTCGCTTCTCGGTCCTGTATTTCCTATCTTTAATGGCCGCAATAATCTGCTCTGTGCTCGGCTTACCAATCTCTGCAAGAAATCCCACATGCCCTAGGTTGACTCCAAGCACTGGAATATCTGAGCCATGGATCTGCTCTGCGCCACGCAGTATCGTTCCATCGCCGCCAAGTACTAATACCAATTCAATTTGAGAGTAGCTCTGCCTCACCTCATCAATTCTTATCTGACTTACCCCTTCAATGGCCAAATTCAATGTTGAAATGAATGTAAAGCCCTCTTGCCTAAGCGCTTTAACAATGGCGGATGCAACCTCCCTTGCTTCAGGACGGCTGGGATGAAGGACCAGTAGAACCTTGCGCTTTGCCATCTACTGCGGTCCTTTCGAGATTGCTTGACTTAGCTCTTGATCTGAAATCATTTTCGCTCCAGATTTGAGCCAGAGGAAATATTCAACATTTCCAGAAGGTCCTGGAAGTGGGCTGGCCACTACGCCAACGGTACCCAAACCAGCATCAAATGCGCTCCTGGCAATATCTGCCACCGCTGCCTTTCTAAGTTCTGGATCTCTCACCACACCCCCTGCTCCAAGTCGCTCTCGTCCAACTTCAAATTGAGGCTTAACCATAAGGAGAAAATCTGCTTCTCTTCTACTCACCGAAAGCAAGGCGGGGATAACTAGGGATAGTGAAATAAAGGAAAGATCTGCCACTACTAAATCAACTAGCTCTTCAATAACTTCACGACTTAGAGTGCGAACATTGGTGCGATCGTGTACCTCAACGCGGCTGTCTTGGCGAAGCTCCCAGGCTAATTGGCCATACCCCACATCCACTGCGATGACTTTCGCAGCCCCTCGCTTCAGCAGAACATCGGTAAATCCCCCAGTGGATGCACCGGCATCAAGTGCTGTGACTCCTTCAATCTGTATCTCTTTAAAAGCATCCAGCGCTCCGGCTAATTTATAGCCCCCTCTTGAAACATAATCATCTCTTTTGCCTAAAAGAGTTATTGAAGTCTCAGGATCTACTTGAGTTGAAGGCTTTGATGCAGGAATACCGCGAACTAGAACTGCTCTTGCCTCAATTAGATCAACGGCATCTTCTCGAGATCGCGCTAGACCTCGTCTGATTAACTCAGCATCTAGACGAGTTCTCATTTCTGCTTTCCAAAAATGGCAGGACTGAAAAGGGAAAACTTCTTAGGATTGGCCCTGGTTGGTGACACCCTCAACCAGAGATAGACCTGCTGAGAGATCTTGATTTACTTGATCAAATAGGCTTCCATGCTCGCTTAATGGAGCAAAGGCAACTTCATTAATCCGTTTCCTTAGCGCTGCTATCTGCTCCAGGCCTGCTGAGTTCTCGCTCATGTTCTCTTCCTTGCACTTGGCTTAGTAGCGCTCTTCTTCCTAGTGGGCGCTCTCCTTCTTACGGGCTTGGTCGATCTTGGGGTTGTTACTAGTTTAGTTTTGAGTAGCTCAACTTCTCGGGCTAGACGATCTAAATCTTCTTGTTTAGCAAATCCCATCCTTTTGGCACTTGATCTAAGCTCATCCTCAATGCGCGCCTTTATCGCTTCCCCGCTTTCCTTGGCCCAATGATTAAGAGCAGCTGCTACCTCCTGCGGGCTCTTCTCCCCTGAGGAGATTTTGCTCAGGTAGGTGCGAAGTGCTGATAAGAGATCATTTGCCATAGGAGAAAGATAGCCAAAGGCTAGGCTCTTGGCCCTTTATCTATCGGCTAGATTCACTCTTTCGATACTTAGCGGCAAATACCTCAGCCTCATTTGAGCGCCCGGCAGCGATTAACGCTTCAATGTAAGCCTCCTGCAATTTAGCAGCCCAACTGGCATCAGTAAGTGTTAGCTCAGGACAAGTTAGGGTCACCACGGCTGCCTCATCTTGGCCTAAAGCCCTTCTTGCCCCAGCAGCAGCTAAGCGCAGCTCCACTCGCTCGCTTTGAGTAAGTTCTTTTGGATCAATTGAGCCAGCAATCTCCAAGGCTTTTCGCGGATTTCCTAGAGCAAGCTCTGTGTGAGCTAGATATGGCAGAGCGGATTGGGAGCCTGAGATTCTTATTGCAGCTCGAAGCTCTTTCTGGGCCATTTCATACTTCCCGAAATTTAGCGCCGCGATTCCAGCCCGCTCTCTAACAATACCAATGCGCCCAGCTCTAAAGACAGCTGATTGGCCATGCCAATAGGCTCTCTCTGGATCACTTTCTAGAAACAATCTTATGCAAACAAGATGTCTTGCCACTGCCTCGCAATTTTCAGGAGCCAGTGTTCCAAGAGCAAATGCATCTCTCTTCTCCAACTCTTTTCCCGTCACTTCAATAGGAATTTCAGGCTCTGCAAATTTTCTTATCCGCCTATTTTCATCGCGTGCACTTAACTTCTTGTCTCTCCTAACTCCATCTTGTGTTGGCCTTGGCAAATCTCGATCTGTGGCTCTGCGATCTGTCGGCTTTCTAGAGCTTGGTTTTCTTGAAGCTGCTCTGCGATCAGAGTTCTTCTTGTAGGGAGGCCGCGAAGGTCGCTCAACCATCAGCCCCCCTATTCTCCGAAGTAATTTAAGTTCAGGACGAGAGATTTTAGGAAAAAGGGGCCGCAGTAAACTGCAACCCCTTTTTCTAATATGAGTCCGGCGGCGTTCTACTCTCCCACAAGGTGACCCGTGCAGTACCATCGACGCTGAGAGGCTTAACTTCCGGGTTCGGAATGGGACCGGGTGTTTCCCTCTCGCTATGACCGCCGAAACGCTATTG
>Ga0194121_10000015_pt1:270000-279180 | contig 279180 bp, 245 predicted proteins | sample TA2MahCa50mmetaG_FD_148609 | JGI IMG/M metagenome (GOLD analysis project Ga0194121, IMG submission 148609) | Freshwater microbial communities from Lake Tanganyika, Tanzania - TA2015020 Mahale Deep Cast 50m | ecosystem: Environmental > Aquatic > Freshwater > Lake | place... | reverse complement strand
TGGGCGGATGGGCGGATGGGTAGCTGGGCGGATGAGCCTCTTCACCCACCCGCCCAGCCGCTCATCTGCGCATCCTCATGAGCCACAGTCCGCCGCCCAGAACCCAGGCGGCGATGACGGCACGAATGATCCACGTCCACGCCTCTGCAGTGGGTGCAGGGATGTCGTGCGCGAGGAAGTCGGCGCCACGCTCCTCCATCCAGTGCCACGCCTGATGCGCGACAACAGCTGAGATGAGAATGCCGCCGATACGCTCGGCCACGATGTAGCGGAACACCACCGCGAGCAGCGGAACAAAGACCAGAACGGCGGCGACCTGTCCCAGCTCCACCCCCACGTTGAACGCCAGCAGGGACATCACGAGATGCTCTCCGCCGAACTGCAACGACTCGGCGAGGGCAAACGAGAACCCGAATCCGTGCGCCAGTCCAAACACCAGCGCCAGGATCCATCGTCGTCGAACACTTGGGGTACTGGCGATGTTCTCGAACGCCATCCACACAATGGACGCGGCGATCAGCGTTTCAATGAACGGCGGAAACCAGAGCCCAGCCGGAACCCAGCCGAGCGCCGCTGATGCCAGTGTGACCGAATGCCCCACCGTGAACGCCGTGACAATCAGGAGCAGCGGGCGAAATTGGCGGAACGGCACGACAAGACACAGCAGAAACAGCAGGTGGTCGATGCCCTCAAGAATGTGCTCGACACCCGACACCACAAATCGACGCGCGGCTTCGGTCCAGCGAGGGTCCAGCTGCACCAGCCCGGGATTTCCCGTGTATCTGAAGAAGCGGACATCGGCGTCGGGCGTCACGTAGTAGATCACGGTCTCGGTGCGCAGCCCCAGACGCGCGAACTCGGTCTCGAACGCAAAACGCGAGCGGTCCGACCGGATCGGGTATTCAAGCAGGACGTCCACCAACGCCTGCGTCCACACAAGGTCCGTCGTGGCGGGTAGCGGCGGTGCGTGGACGTTGGCCAGCGCGGCTTCGTAGGAATCAAAAAATGGATCGGACGGCAGGGTCACGCGAAGAGCGGCAATTCTGGCGGACCCAAGATCGCCCCCGTCCTCGAGGAATCGTGTGCCCTGAGCAATCCATAACAACGCGCCGGCGTGCACGGCACCGGCAGATTTCTCAAAATCCAGGTACACCTCATTGCGCGTCGGAATGATCACATCGCGGAACGACTCAAGGGGGACGCGCACGATCATCCGCAACGTGTCGCCATCAGGCTTCACGTAGGCCCGCACCGTCACGTCCACCGGAATCTCATGCGCGGATACCGGTGGCAGCGACGCCACGATCGCGACGGCCGCGACGATCGACACGAACCACACGGCGGGGCGCACGGCCGGTAGTATACTGGCGCACCTTAACAAGCTCGAACGCGAACGGAGTGTGGACGATGCGCCGACTGGTTCTCTCGTTGGTCCTGCTGGGCACCGCCGGCTTCACCGGCAGTGCGCAAGCACCCCCGCAATGGAATGTGGATCCCCTCTGGCCACAGCCCATGCCCAATCACTGGATCCTCGGATCCGTGACAGGTCTGGCCGTTGATGCGGGCGGTCGCACATGGGTCGCCCACCGTGGCGCGGCATCAATGGTGCTGCGCACCGAGAACGGACTCGACGCCACGCCGAAGGGCGCGGAGTATTGCTGCGCAGCGGCCCCTCCTCTGCTCGCGTTCACGCTCGACGGCGTGCTCGCCGCGAACTGGGGCGGCCCAGGCGCCGGCTATGACTGGCCGCAGAACCTCGGTGGCATCGCGATTGATGCGGGTGACCACGTGTGGATTACGGCCGCAGGTCTGCCACCTGCACCCGCTGGGCGCGCAGCGCGAGGCGGGGCGACGCCTGCGCCTCCTGAAGACGCACACGTGCTGAAGTTCACACGTGAAGGCAAGTTCGTGCTGCAGATCGGCAAGGCGGGTGCGCCCGGCGACCCCGCAAGTCGTACGCAACTGCGAAGACCCTCGGCCGTCGACGTCGACTCCGCCGCCAACGAGGTCTACATCGCTGACACCGGCAACCGGCGCATCGTCGTCTTCGATGCGACCACGGGTGCCTACAAGCGGCATTGGGGCGCCTACGGCGAAGCGCCGGACACCTCTGTCTCACTTCCCGCGTATACGCCCGGTGCCACAGCGGCCAGACAATTCCGCCACGTGTCGTGTGTGTCCATCGCGCGCTCCGGCGAAGTGTACGTGTGCGATCGCGAGAGTAACCGCATCCAGGTATTCCGCAAGGACGGCACCTTTGTGCGCGAAGTTATCGTGTCTCCCACGACTCTCGGCGGTGGCGCGGCGTGGGACCTCGCGTTTTCACACGACGCGGTTCAGCAGTTTGTGTTCGTCGCCAACGGTCAGGAACAGACGGTGCACGTGCTGCGCCGCGACACACTGGCCCCGGTGACACAGATCGGCACCGGCGGACGCTGGCCCGGTCACTTCTTCGGCGTCGGCTCCGTGGAGGTGAACACCCGCGGGTGGGTGATCACCGGGGAAAATCTCCAGGGCAAGCGTGTCCAGAAATTCGTGATGAGGTAGGCAACGATGATCACCAGAACGCGATTGATTGCTGGAGTGTTTGCGGCCGGGCTTCTAGGCCTGGTGGCGGCTGAGCGTCTCGCGCAACGTGCCGCGGCTGCCGATCAGGCGACCGCCACGGTTGAGGCGCCGAAGTTCGAAGTTGATCCGGCCTTCCCCAAACCCATGCCCAATGGATGGCTGATGGGGATGGCCATTGGTATCGCCGTGGATGCGCAGGACAACGTCTGGGTCGTGCACCGGCCCGACACGTTGTCAGCTGTGGAGGCCGCCGCGGACGAAAACCCGCCGACGGCGAAGTGCTGTCGCCGCGCCCCACCCGTGCTGCAGTTCGACAAGCAGGGCAACCTCCTCAAGGCGTGGGGTGGCCCTGGCCAGGGATACGAATGGCCCGAGTCGGGTCACGGCATCTTCATCGATCACAAGGGTGTGGTGTGGATCGGCGGCAATGGCACCAACGACGCGCACGTGCTGAAGTTCACGCAGGACGGCAAGTTCATCGCGCAGTACGGCAACTCCGGGAAAACCGCCGGCAGCAACGACACGACCAACTTCGGCCGCGTCGCCAAGATCTTCGTGGACCCAGGTGCGAACGAGGCGTACCTTGCCGACGGGTACCTGAACAAGCGCGTAGCCGTGATTGACGCCGACACGGGCACCTTCAAGCGCTACTGGGGCGCCTACGGCAACAAACCCGACGACACCAACCTCGGCCCGTTTGATCCGGATCTGCCTCCGGTGCAGCAGTTCCGAACCCCGGTGCACTGTTCCGACTTGTCGGTGGATGGTTTGTTGTACGTCTGCGATCGGCCGAACAACCGCATCCAGGTGTTCACGCGTGAGGGCAAGTTCGTCAAGGAAGCGTTTATCGCCAGGCGGACGCTCGGTGATGGCTCGGTCTGGGACGTGGCCTTCTCGAAGGATCCCCAACAGAAGTACCTGTACGTCGCAGACGGCAAAAACGCACGCGTCTACATTCTCCTGCGGGACACGCTGGAAATCGTCTCATCGTTCGGCGATGGCGGACGACAGCCTGGCCAATTCTTCGCGGTCCACAGCATCGTGACCGACTCGGCCGGCAACATCTTCACGACTGAAACCTACGAAGGCCGCCGGCTGCAGAAGTTCTCCTTCCGCGGCGTGACGCAGGTGCCGCGCGATCAGGGCGTGACGTGGCCGATCAAGAGATAGCTCACAACGAGGCGTAGAGGGCTGGGAGAAGACCCTTAACTGGGTTTTCTCTCAGTCCTCCATGTCTCGTTGTGAATCGATCTAAGCCGCGACGATGGCACCCGGCTTGCCGAGCACTTCACCGAAGACGGCCACGGCCCGCTTCATCTCGTCCATCGTGCCGATCGAGATGCGGCACCACGCCTGCTCAAACGGCGGGAAGTCGCGACCGACGCGTACGCCCTTGGCGGCGCATCCGTCCCGGAACTGCCGGGCCGGCACCCCGATGTTCGTGAAGATGAAGTTGGCGTGTGACTCGGTCGAGCGCATGCCGCGGTCGGCGAACCACTTGATCGTGAAGTCGCGTGCGGCCGCGTTTCGCGCCCGCTCCGCGTCGACAAACGCCGGTCCCTGACCAATCGCGGCAATCCCGGCGTGCAGCGCCAGCACGTTCAGCGAGCTGGTTCCTGATGCGTTGTCCCACGCGTTCATCTTCCGGATCGCGTCCGGGTGTCCGACTGCATACCCCAGCCGCAACCCGGCAATGCCGTACGCCTTCGAAAAGGTGCGGGCGACGACGATCCGTGGGTCTTCGATGGCGAGGGGAATCATCGACTGGTGATCGGGATGGGTCACGTATTCGAAGTACGCCTCATCCACCAGAATCGTCGTTTCCGGCGACACGCGATGGACACGCGCGATGAATTCCTTGGTCTCGCGCGCGCCGACGTATGTGGCGACGGGATTATTGGGATTGCAGTAGAACACCAACCCGGCGCCGCGCGAGGCGTCGAGCAGGCGATCGAGATCCGCGCGGAAGTTGCGGTCGAGCGAGACCGCGCGCACCGGATGCCCGAGCATGTCCGCGTACCCCGCGCACTCCTCGTAGGTCGGGATGGTGCCGACAAGCGCCTTGTCACGCGCGGTGAACACGTGCGTGGAGGTTCGCAGAATCTGCGTTGACCCGCATCCGAACGTGATGTTGGCCGGCGTCACACCCAGCGACTTGGCGAGGGCGTCGCGCAGATCGTTGGTGGCGCTCGAGTAGCGGCCAGGGGTCGCGCCGGCTGGACCAAAGGCGCTCGTGATCGCGTCGAGCACGACCTGCCCAGGTCCCATCGGGTTCTCGTTGCTGGAGAGCGGAATGATCGGCCCCGGAGCCTGCGCCTGCAGGCCGGGCTCGACCAGCGACCACACGCTGTCTTCGCGACCACGCGCGCTGATCCACGACGTGGACAGGGCACCGGCCGCGCCGACGCCGACGGTTCGGACGAAATCACGTCTGGTGACCATTACGCGCGCTCCCCTCCGCCGACGTTCGCCGGCGCAAGCACATCGCGGAAGACCGCCACGGCCTTCTGCATCTCTTCCATCGTCCCGATCGAAATTCGCGCGTGACTGCCTTCAAACGGCGGGAAGTCACGGCCGACCTGAATCCCCTGCGCCGCACAGGCTGTGCGGAACGCGGCGGCCGATCGACCCACGTTGGTAAACAGGAAGTTTGTGTGTGACACCGTGCTGCGGCACCCCAACGCGTCAAGCGCCTTCTGCGTGAAGTCCCGCGCCTGCGTGTTGCGGTCGCGTTCGGCCGCCATGTGTTTGGGATCGTTGAGCGCGGTAAGCGCCGCGATCGTCCCGAGCACGCTGATGTTGAACGGCAGCGCCAGACGGGCGAGCGGGCGCACCGTATCCTTCATGCCGATCGCATACCCAATCCGCATGCCGGCCATACCGTAGGCCTTGGAGAATGTGCGCGCGACAAACACGTTCGGCGTGTTGAGCGCAATCGGAATGGCCGTCTCATACGCGGGGTCGGTCACGTACTCGTGGTACGCCTCGTCGATCAGGATCACGGAGTCCGGCGAAATCCTCCGGACGCGTTCGACGAAATCCCGAATCGCCGCACCACTGTGCACGGTCGCGGTCGGATTGTTCGGATTGTTGACGAAGATGAGCCCCGCGCCGCGGGCGTTCGCCAACATCCCTTCGAGGTCGAGCCTGAACTGGCCGTCGACCTTGACCTCGACCACCGGGTGCCCCATGCGCCGCGCGGTACCGGTGGCGTTTTCGAACGTCGGCGTCGCAGTGACGAGATGCCGGGCCGGGCTCGTATAGCCCCACACGGCAACCTTCAGGATTTCCTGCGACCCGGCGCCAAGCGCGACGTTCTCTGGCTTCGCCTTGTGCTGCGCCGCGATGGTCTCGATGAGCTGCGCGTCGCCAGGCGACACATTGAAGGGGTACCGCATCGTTTCGCCAAAACGCCCAGTGATGGCGTTGAGCACGGCGCGGCCCGGGCCCATCGGATTTTCGTTGGAACTCAGCTTGATGGACGGGGCCGCGGCCTGACTGGCGGCGCCGGCACCTCGTCCTCGCCCTCCAGCCTGCCCCCAGAAGGACAATGCCGAGTCCTCCTCATGCCCACGCGCAGCAAGCGCCAGGCCGTTGAGCGGCGCCTCGTCGAGCAATCCACCCGATCGGAGACGAGAAAACAGTTCGCGTCGCGTGACAGACATCGCTGTACTCCTTGGAAGTAGGCGGATTCTACTCCCCGCCTCCCCCAGCGTCAAAGCCGAACCGCCTATTTCCTGATGTAGCGTTTCAGCGCCCGCGGCCCCACTTCAGCTCCGTAAATGCGGCCATTGCGGTCCACGGCGATGCCTTCGGCTGCGCTGGTGCTCGGCGGATTTTCGTCAGGGTCAGGAATAAAGGCCGTGATCTTCGCGGTCGGTCCTTCGCGGAGGCTTCCGATGCGGATGCCCCGCTTCCAATCCTTGCGTGCGGGCGCAACGGAGCCGGATTCCGAGTCGGTGCCGTACAGCACGTCCTGCGGATCGATCCAGATTCCGCTCAGCCGGCTGAACTGCTCGTAGCCTTGCTCGAGGAGATTGCCCTCCTGGTCGAAAATCTGCAGTCGGTTGTTTGAGCGATCCGCCACGACCAGCCGCCCTTTGGAGTCGAAGGCCAGGGCGTGTGGCTGGTCCATCTCGCCGGGGCCGGTCCCGCGTGAACCCCAGGCTTTGATGAACTTGCCGGTGCGGTCGAACTTCGAGATCCTTGCGTGTGTGGATCCGTGGCCTTCGGCCACGAAGATGTCGCCGTTGGCGTTGGTGACCACGTCGTTCGGCTGGTAGAACGACGCGGGGTCGGAGGGTTCGTTCGGGCGATTGCCGCCGACCTTCCCCAATGTGAGAAGCAGCTTTCCCTCGGGGCTGAACTTGTAGACCTGGTGGCCGATGATGCGGCTCGGCATCGGAGGCAATGGCGAATCCGCCGCGGCGCCTCTCGCGCGCCGCGGGAAATTGTCCTGTCCGTCAGTCACCCAGACGTTGCCCTGGCGATCCACATGGATTCCGTGGGGGAAGACGAACATCCCCTGGCCAAAACTCCGGACCAGGTTTCCATTGGCGTCGAACTTGAGGACGATGTCGAGTGGGGAGGGGCGTCCGTTCGCGGCATCCCAGCAGGTATTGGCGGCGCACCGTTCAGCCACCCAGATCGACACGCCGTCCGGATCGATCTCGACGGCGCTGGTGGCTCCCCAGGTGCGGCCTTCGGGCATCTTCGCCCACCCGGTTTCGGTGGTGTAGGCATTGGGTGCGTCGTTGGTTGGGGCTTGCGTGGACTGGGTGAACGCGGCGAGGCCGGCGGACAGCAGTACAGCGGCGACGGGAAGGGCGGTTCTGGTCATGGTGTGCTCCCTGGGAGATTGGGAGCCTAACACGACCGGTTTCCGTACATAAAAAAAGGGCTCGAAGCGTTGGCTTCGAGCCCTTGAGAATAATCCCGGCAGCGACCTACTCTCCCACACAGTTACCCATGCAGTACCATCGGCGGTAGTCGGCTTAACTTCCGTGTTCGGAATGGGAACGGGTGTGACCCAACTCCTATGACCACCGGGAAACTTGTCTTGCTCAAACGAACGAAAGCGGTTAAGCGCGCCTTCGTTTTAAATTAACGTGGCGACGGGACATACGCCCGTCGGCACTGCACGCCGGTCGCCCGAGGGCGCCCGTCATGCAAACCGATTTGACTCATTCCGCCAAAGTGTTCTCTCAAACACTTTGACAGACTGAATACCCTGCAAACGGCAGTTCCTTCATCACCACGTAGGGGTAAAAAAGAATCAATAGACAAGCCTCACGGCTGATTAGTATCGGTAAGCTTCATACATCACTGTACGTCCACACCCGACCTATCGACCTGGTAATCTTCCAGGAGCCTTTAGAGACTTGCGTCTAGGGAGATCTCATCTTGTGGAGGGTTTCACGCTTAGATGCTTTCAGCGTTTCTCCCTTCCGCACGTAGCTACCGAGCGCTACCCCTGGCGGGATAACTCGTACACTAGAGGTGCGTCCAACCCGGTCCTCTCGTACTAAGGTCAGCCCCACTCAAATCTCCTGCGCCCATGCCAGATAGAGACCGAACTGTCTCGCGACGTTCTAAACCCAGCTCACGTACCACTTTAACCGGCGAACAGCCGGACCCTTGGAACCTGCTACAGCTCCAGGATGTGATGAGCCGACATCGAGGTGCCAAACCTGAGCGTCGATGTGGACTCTTGGCTCAGATCAGCCTGTTATCCCCGGCGTACCTTTTATCCGTTGAGCGATGGCCCTTCCACGCGGAACCACCGGATCACTAAAGCCTGGTTTCCCACCTGCTCGACTTGTAAGTCTCGCAGTCAAGCTCGCTTATGCTTTTGCACTCTCTGGCTGATTTCCAAACAGCCTGAGCGAACCTTCGCGCGCCTCCGTTACACTTTAGGAGGCGACCGCCCCAGTCAAACTACCCACCTAGCAATGTCCCTTTCCCCGATCAGGGGAACAGGTTAGAACGCCGCAGCAGTCAGGGTGGTATCTCACCGTCGACTCCACCGAATCCGAGAATCCGATATCACAGTCTCCCACCTATCCTGCGCAGACGGCGGCAGCATTCACTACTAAGTTGCAGTAAAGGTGCACGGGGTCTTTTCGTCTTGGCACGGGCAACCGGCGTCTTCACCGGTACCACAAATTCGCAGTGCCCATCGTTGAGACAGCGCCCAAATCATTACGCCATTCGTGCAGGTCGGAACTTACCCGACAAGGAATTTCGCTACCTTAGGACCGTTATAGTTACGGCCGCCGTTTACCGGGGCTTGAGTTCAGAGCGTCGCCTTGCGGCTAACCCCTCCCTTTGACCTTCCGGCACCGGGCAGGCGTCAGACCCTATACGTCGTTTTCGACTTTGCAGAGCCCTGTGTTTTTATTAAACAGTTGCTTGGGCCTCTTTATTGCAACTCCGAGATGCTTCGAGCGCGAGGCTCTACACAAACCGGAGCACCCCTTCTTCCGAAGTTACGGGGTCAATTTGCCGAGTTCCTAAACGATGGATCACACTTGCACCTGAGGATTTTCTCCTCGCCTACCTGTGTCGGTTTGCGGTACGGGTACTTGGACGACTCCTTAGAGGATTTTCTTG